>Ga0222424_100103_pt1 | contig 125865 bp, 91 predicted proteins | sample 2B2ome_FD_182468 | JGI IMG/M metagenome (GOLD analysis project Ga0222424, IMG submission 182468) | Enriched microbial communities from leaf-cutter ant dump, University of Wisconsin, Madison, United States - 2B200A (version 2) | ecosystem: Environmental > Terrestrial > Nest > Insects nest > Nest...
GATGTCGGTTCGTCACATCCTGGGGCTGGAGAAGGTCCCAAGGGTTCGGCTGTTCGCCGATTAAAGTGGCACGTGAACTGGGTTCAGAACGTCGCAAGACAGTTCGGTCCCTATCTGTGGTGGGCGTTAGTAAATTGCGAGGACATGACCTTAGTACGAGAGGACCGGGTCGTACGTGCCGCTGGTGTATCTGTTGTGCCGCCAGGTGCAATGCAGAGTAGCTAAGCACGGACAGGATAAACGCTGAAAGCATCTAAGCGTGAAACCTGCCTCTAGATGAGTTTACTTTTAAGGGCCGTCAGAGACTATGACGTTGATAGGCTACAGGTGTAAAGGTGGTAACATCAAAGCCGAGTAGTACTAATTGCCCGTAAGCTTTAATTTTATTATTTAGATCTCTTCTGACAGTTTTTTTCCAATATGTTAACTTATTAAGTGTTGAAGATCAGATTTAGGAATCCGGATGTGAGATTTTTGGATTTAGAGTTTGAGATTTTACATTTTTAATTTTTTATGGTGGTTATACCAAGGGTGTTCACCTCTTCCCATACCGAACAGAGAAGTTAAGCCCCTTATGGCCGATGGTACTGCACCACAATGCGGGAGAGTAGGTAGCTGCCATTCTTATTGAAGAGCCTCACAGAAATGTGAGGCTTTTTTTATGCCGGTAGCTTTGTGCAGCTCCCCGATCCCGGAAACAAATGACCAACACTGAAAATAAAAACACCCTTTAAAACCAGCCGGCTATGCAGTAACCACATTTGGTGATACCTCCGTATAATACGATGAGGTATATTTGTTACAGCGGCAAAATGGAGACCGGAGAACTGCCACACAGCATGAACAATGAGGTGTTTTTTAAAACGATTGTGACCCCGGCTGTCCCGGCCCGGAAAAATGAAATCCGTCAGTTGCCTAGTAAGCAATAACCGTAAAATAGCAATCGTATATAACGCATTTGAATGAACAGCGAGTACAGGAATAATAAAAGGGAGCCATAGTTATGACGATGCTGTATATCCTTATGATCTTAATTGCGATGCTTCCGCTTTGGAAGACGGTCCGCTTTATACAATTGGAAGAAAGGATAAGAAAGAAGGGCATTTCAACTACGGGCATTGTTACGCATATTCACACAACCCGGCATCAACGGGGGGCTGCAACAGACCGGGTGCATACCCGCTACAGCAGTAGCATACCGGGCCGGCATCATGATGCAAACTTTGTTACAAAATATAACAGGTACCGGATCGGACAAGAGATCCCCGTAAAATATATCCCGGAGCAACCGGATAAAATTGTGGTGGACCAAAGAAGAGGTTACTGGCCCATGCTTATTTTTTCAACGGTATTATTGTTGTTTGTTTTTTTTGCTGTATACAAGATTAATGAGATGGTTAAGGCCGATGACCGTACTTACGGGTTCGGTCTTCCATGGAAAAATGAATCGCACGAAATGAATAGTCAGCGGACCTGTAGTCTTATCAAGGCAAAAGGGTTGCAAGACCGGTTGTTACCGGGTCCGGGCAATGCGGCCGCCAAAACCTTTCTTGCGGCAGTTGAACGCCTGAAATTTCTTTCAGAAGGGTAACAGAAAAAGTCTTTTATATCGATACCGGTATTTTTTCAAAAAATTGTGATGGGATAACAAAATCGGTCGATTGGGTTTTGTAAAACGGCATATTGGCATTGAGCCGCACTTGCAGCAAATGGAAATACGTTACTCATTATTTCCTCATTGCGGGTAAAAAGAGCTTTGCTCTCATACTTTGGGGGGAAATAACCCGGTTCAATGCGCCAAAGCCAGTATCTTTGCAGCCTAATTTTTTTAATAAGCAGGAAGTGAAATTTACAGAATTTGGATTTGACGAGCGCCTGATGGAGGGTATTGATGCCTCCAATTATCAGCAGGCAACCCCCGTACAGGAGCAGGTAATTCCACATATACTGGAAGGAAAGGATGTATTGGCCTTTGCACAAACAGGAACCGGTAAAACTGCGGCCTTTTTGCTGCCATTGATCAACCGGTTGCTTACAGGTCCTTCTGCGGGAACGGATGGCATCAAGGCCATTGTTATCGTGCCTACAAGGGAACTGGCCGTACAGATTGCGCAGCATTTGGATGGCCTTTCTTATTTTACAGATGTTAGCTCTGTTGCCGTATACGGCGGGGGAGATGGTAATAATTTTATAGCGGAAAAAAGAGCCTTAACAGCAGGTGCCGATATTGTGATCTGCACACCCGGTAAAATGATGGCGCATATGAAAATGGGCTATGTTAAACTGGAGCACCTGCAATGCCTGGTACTGGATGAGGCAGACCGCATGCTGGATATGGGTTTTTATGGCGATATTATGTATATCGTGAACCATTTACCAAAACAACGACAGAACCTCCTGTTTTCTGCTACCATGCCGCAGGAAATAAAGAAGATGGCCCAAAACATTTTGCAGAATCCTGTTGAAGTGAGCATTGCTATGAGCAAACCACCGGCAAAGATCGTGCAGCAGGCCTATATGGTGTATGATGAACAAAAGATCCCGCTGATCCAGCACCTGCTGGCTGCAAAGAAATACAAGGCCGTGCTTATATTTTGCAGCAGTAAGCTCAATGTAAAGCAACTTACCCGCGATCTGCGCAGAAAGGGCATCAAGGCTGGTGAAATACACAGCGATCTGGAGCAGGCGCAGCGGGATGATGTGTTGATGCGGTATAAAAGCGGCAGTCTTCCGGTATTGGTTGCTACCGATATTTTAAGCCGGGGCATCGACATCGACCATATAGACCTGATCATTAATTTTGATGTGCCGCGCGCCGGTGAGGATTATGTGCACCGTATTGGCCGTACCGCCCGTGCGGAGGCAGAAGGCAGCGCCTTTACCCTGGTGAACCAGAAAGACCAGCGGAAATTTATGGCCATCGAAAGACTGATCGGCAGGGAAGTGGATAAAATAACCATACCCGAGCACCTCGGTAAACAACCTGTATACAATCCCGTTCGGCAAAATCGTCCGGGAGGAGGTGGTGGTAAGAAAAAATATTACAAGAAAAAAGGCGACCGGCACCAGTAAGAACATTGCGGTTACAGGCTGAAAAACAGATGACGGGCTTACCTGCAGCGTAGGCTGAACGCATATTACAAATGCCGGAACCGAAGATCGATGCAGGAACGGGGAACATTAAGTTCCCGGTTCCGCAGTGCATTACCGGATACGTCTGGGATTTCCCTGGTAATGGGGGCGTTTTTGCGATCTTTTTGTTACATACGTCGCTTATTTTAGGGATTTGCAGCATCCTTATTTTTCAGCATATTTAATACTCAAAAGATCATTGCCGGACCTTTACAGATCCGCTATCACGATGTGTTGGGGTACCATGGTTCATGAGGAGAGAGTGTTCAGGTGATGGCGGCCTTAACAGTACCTGAACTTATGCTGCAAACGACCCCCATTTTGCCCGGTGAACGGGCCGCGATTTTAGACATACTCCGGGGCTTTGCCCTGCTGGGTATTTTTCTGGCCAACTCAGCCGTGTTCTCTTTATATATCATGCAAAAGCCGGACGTGATCAAAGGGTGGCCTACTGCACCGGTTGATGAATGGCTTACATGGGGTCATTTTGTATTTATCGATGGAAAATTCTACTCACTTTTTTCCTTATTATTCGGTATTGGTTTTTCCATTATTTTTTCGCGCAATAAAGCCAGGGGAAATAATGGGTTGACCATTTTTTACAGACGCCTGTTTGTTTTATTGCTGTTCGGTACAGCCCATAGCCTGCTTTTATGGGATGGAGATATCCTGATGTTCTATGCCCTTACAGGCATGTTTTTACCTTTGTTCCGGAACGCTCCGGATAAAACGCTGGTTTTACTTGCAGGGGTGTTGTTATTATTGCCGTTACTTTTTGATGCGGTAAAAGTTTGGACCAACGGTCGGTGGGATCTCAGCCGGCCATTTTTAAAAGCCGCACTTGCCAGGGATCAGCAAACCGGTATTACGGAGGATAATGTTGGCAACTGGCTTATCGTGCATAAAGATTACAGGAATATTCTTGACTGGGGCCGCAGCGGCTTTTGGTGGGTCTGGCAAATGCGCATCAGCTCTAACCGGCCTGTAAAAGTACTGGCTATGTTTTTACTGGGCCTGTATGTAGGCAGGAATTTGATCTATGCCCGGCTGGAGGTATACAAACCCATGTTGAAACGTATACAGGGCTTTGGACTGGGCCTGGGTATTCCTGCAGGATTGTTGCACGCCTGGTTTGAGCAGGACGGTAAGCAGCTGCCGGCTGCTGCCGGACTTTGGGATACATGGTTCTATGCGCTTAATGTAGCGCCCCTGGCATTGGGTTATGCTGCAACCATTGCGTTGTGGTATGTAAACGGAAAATACCTGCGTTTGCTGAAACCGTTGTGTTATATGGGGCGCATGGCGCTTACTAATTATATAATGCAGTCGGTGTTGGGCGTTTTTATTTATTATGGCATCGGCCTTGGTCTGGGTGCACGGTCGGGGCCGCTTGTTTTTATGCCCATTGCGGCAGGTGTTTTTTTTCTGCAGATGTGGATCAGCAGGATCTGGCTGCGGTATTTTGAGTACGGACCATTGGAATGGATCTGGCGGCAGCTGACCTATGGAAAACGGTTGCCATTTAAAGCTGGCAAAACAGGACAGGATGGCTGATCTGTGGGCTGGAACCTGCACGCATACGAACGCTGTTCCCCGGTGCACGTATTTCAATAAGTAGATAAAAAATATTTTCTATATTAATTTTTTGATATATCTTTAAAGGGCAACTTGTGAAGAAGGGAAGTGCTTTAACCCTATTTCATCATTGAAAAACCCTTGTTATGGCCCAGCTAACCGAACCTGTGTTTAGCATTAATGGTAGCCCGTTAATGCAGTTTACCTCCTTTTCCCTCAACCAGAACATTTTCAGCCACCATCATTTTACCCTTGTATGCCCTGCGCAGTCGATCGACGGCAAAACGGGGATGTTTACGGTCTCCAAAGACATGATCGGGGGCAGTTTTGGGGCGCGGATCAGCGGCGTAGGGCTGTCGGGCACGCTGTTGTTCAACGGGATCATAACGGGTATTGAAACGGCCCGTTTTACGGGTCATCACGGGGATGTGATCATCACGGGATACAGTCCCACGATCGTGCTGGACAGTGGTCCGCACTGCAAGAGCTGGGAAAAGAAAGCGTTGAAGAACATTGCCCAGGACGTGCTGAAATTTTTTCCACAGAACCTGCTGGAGCCGAAGATACAACCGCTGTATGGGGAAACGCTGGCCTATACGGTACAGTACAAGGAAACGGCCTGGGAGTTTTTGCAGCGTCTGACGGGTACGTACGGGGAATGGCTGTTCTGGGATGGGCGGAGCCTGGTGGTAGGTCCACCGCGGGAGAATAAGAAAACAGAGCTGGTCTATGGCCGTCATCTGAGCCGATTTAATGTGTCGCTGGAGGCTCGTCCCACACAGCTGCAGCTGATGGCCTGGGATTACCTGAACAGCCAGGTGTACAGCAGTGCGCCTCAGGGGGTGGAGCAGAAGGCGGGTCTGAACCCCTGGGGCGAGCAGGTATACAAGGCTGGGCAAACGGTCTATGGGACCCAGCCCAAACAATGGAACAATAAATTTCTGACCAATAAAAAGCAACAGGACGACCTGGTGAATCTTCGGAGTGCGGTGGAGAGCAGCAAGCTGGTTCGGTTCCAGGGTCAGAGCGGTCATCCGGGGGTATCGATCGGTTCGCGTATCGAAGTGAGCGGGAGCAATGTGTTTACACTTGGCACGGAGGGTTATGGGGAGTACCTGGTAACGGGCATCAGCCACCGGGTGGATGCACGGGGTCATTATGAGAATGAGTTTACGGCGGTACCGTCGAGCATCAAAGTGCCGCCGGTAGCCTTGCGTCCGGACCCGGTGTGTGAAACGCAGAGTGCGATTGTAACGGATAATAATGATTATAACGGGTTGGGTCGGGTGCGTGTAAAGTTCCATTGGATGAACGGGTCGGAGAAGACGCCGTGGATCCGGGTTACGAGTCCGCATGGTGGTGGGGAGAAGGGACATTTTTTTATACCGGAGATCGGGGAGGAGGTGATCGTGGGCTTTGAGAGTGATAGTGCAACGAAGCCGTATGTGATCGGGACGGTGTATCATGGCAGTGCGAACAATCATTTCAGCAATGCGGGCAATGATCTGAAAGTGATCCGTACGCGGAGTGGTCATACGGTAGAGTTCAGCGATGCGGGATCGGGTACACATATCATCATCAGGGATCCCGGGGGTAATGAGATCTACCTGGATACTACGGGCAAGAACATCACCATTACCGCCCCCGAAACCATGACCTTTAATGCAACCAACATGCGTATGAATGTTAAGGAGGATATGAAGATCGATGTGGGGGCCGACCTGGTAGCAACCATCGGGAAGAACAAATATGAGAACATCGGGAAACGGAGTGTTAAAAAATCGGCAAACAGTGAAGAGCTGGTTACAGAAAACCGGAAGGTACGGGTAGGACGAAGAATGGAGACCATTGGCAGCGAAGTACTGTTACACAGCAGCAATGGAAAGATGCTGATCGACGCCACTGATAAACTAACCCTGCAAAGCAAAAACCGGATCAACTATGGAGAATAACAACACCAATAAAAGAGAAGCCCGCGTACAGATAAAACCCAAAGAGGGAAAACGGGTATATGAATTAAGGATCGGATCAACATTGAATACCTCATTCCGGACGGAGCAAACAGACATCTATCTGGAGGTAACACTTTGCTGTTCGCCAGGATATGAAGGAGGGATCGTTTATACATTGTGTTTTTCACGTCCGCAATTCAGCAGTGATGCGGAATACAACAAGGAACAGTGGATCTGTACAAAGATCTTTGATGTACACAGAAACCTGGTGTTCGGGGCAAACCGGCAGGGCAAAATAAAACAAGTACTCAACGCGGAAGCGGTGCTGGCGACCTGGGAAGATGTAAAGCGGGATTTGTCAGACAGTGTGTTTGGCAGGGATACCGGACTGCTTCGGAGGATGGCACTATTTGGAAATAAGCTAACATCCGATCTGACTGCGGTGTACAGCAATGATCTTTTCTTTCAATGGCTGTGTAACGATATGTATGGAATGTATAAAAGCACCGAGGCGCCAAGGGCCACAGAAAAAACGATCGGTGGCTTTATGGGAGCAACGGACCTCGCCATACAGGAAGAAAAGCAGATCCTGTTTGCAGAAGCAGACAAGATCATGCTTGGAGTGAATGGTTTCCTGGTTCCGGGGAAAATGAATCTAGAGAAACTGAATCACGATTTCTTTTCGCAGCTGGGTGCAACCGGATCAAAGGAACTGCATTTTTCTTATGCAGGGCATTACCTGTTTACGGACCAGTCCGGTTTTTTTGACCAGGCGGCATTATCTGTCAGTGCAGTCATTGATCACATTTATAACCGGAAGATCATTTACTCTTTAAAAGCAATCATATGAAGAACCGCAATTATGTTATCGATGGAGGTATGGTAACCTGCAGTCTGGGTACTGCTACCGGTAAGATAAAAGTAACCTCCCAGCAAAAAATATATATCGGAGGAAAACTAAAAGCAACGGACCAGGATACCAACCTGGTCCTTCCCTGCGGTACCTGCAACCGCAGCAGTCCTTCGCCGCCCTGTACGCCGCAGTTATTGCGCTGGAAAAATACAAGCAGGAACGTATCCATAGGGAACAAAAAATTTATAATGGATGATTCCTATACGCAATGCCGCTTTGGAGGCATCCTTACCATCCAGCGGCATGCACAGGAAGCCGCGGTACAATTGTCTTCTTTTCTGGCAGGTTCCCTTCCGGGACTTTCGGGGATGAATAACGGATAAAAAAACAGCGATGGGCAAGATCTTACGTTCTCCGGCAAGCAGGATACCGGTGCAGCCGGCACCGGCGCCTCATCAGGCCGCTTTTGAAAACAGGCCGCCTGCGGATCATACCTATTATTATACCCCGGTAAAAAGCCTCGTTTCCACCGGGCAGGAGCCGTTTAAAAAAGAAGGTGTTCCTCTGTTTCAGGGTGCAATTATCTTCTGCAACGGGTATCTGAGTGATCCGGTGAAAAACATCGGGGCTAATATCAACGCAATTATGGATACGGATCCGGATCAGGACCGGTGGTTTGTCTTAAAAGGTGCCAATGCTGATGAAGGGGTACCCGCCAGCGATGAAGATATTTTTACACCGGAAGAGCTGGAGGCCAGGATGCCGGAATCGCAGCGCCAGGAACCCGAACAGGCTGACCGGCTGATGAAACAGCAAAGGGGCGGCTTCAGCAAACAAAACATCCGGGAATCGGTCCTGAAGAAAGAGCTGCGTCCTGTTTTTTCATACGGACAGGCCGAGTGGTCATGGGGCTACTGGAATAAAAAGTCCAATCAGTATAACGGGTCCAATACCTATGCCAGTTATTTTAACGCCCGGGGCAATGAGTATTTTATCAATGGATCTCATGGCCTCGGCTCAGATGCCGCGCACCGGATCGATCATGGCATCTTGCTGGGGTATCGCTGGGCTGCCACTTCCTGGGGTATCCTCGATAAGAAGAGCTTTGATGCCATAACGGAAGCAGCGTTTAAAGAGATTTTAAAAGGGTATACGCCACCGTATCGTCCGGTAACCATTGTGGGCCACAGCCAGGGTAGTGCCTGCGCAGCCGGCGTAGTACTGGGCATTTTAAATTATGCGCATAAACTGGGATGGGAGCGGATCCCCGTAAATATTATTTTCCTGGGTTCGCATCAGCCGGTGAATTTAACCGGGGAGGAATACCGGAACCTCCTGCGGTGGAAAAAGGATTACCTGCAGATCGATAGATCGGTACTTACTTTTTTTAAGAAGGACCCGGCGAAAAATACGACCTCCTATATCGATGGTTTGGCCGACCTGTTCAATACAGCATATGATAAGCTGGAGCATGAGGAGGGGATCTATGAGCATCTGAAAAAAATAACGGGCGACTGGCAGGCCTATAAAAGCCGGGCGGTACAATTTGATTTTACCAATGATCGGGGAGACCCGGTTACCCGTTGCGGGGATATACCGGAAGTGGATAGCGCCTGTGACCCCCGTGGCGACTGGACCCTGCTCAGTTTTGAAGTATATCCCCGTGGTACGAACCTGGGCAAAACGGTATCGGGCATCGGTGATAAAAAACAGATCCCGGTCTGTGATGTGGATGGCCATACCTTGCTGGGCGATCTCTTTCTGCCTCCCTTTATAGCCAATCGCCGGATCGAGTTCAGGGACTGGAACGAGCAGGTATGGACCGACTACGAAACGCTGGCAAAGGACTATGCCCGCTCATTTTTACGGTATCACCAGCTAAAACGGTATTATAGCGAAAAGTACAATGAGGTTTTTGACCCGTATAAAGGCGTTACAGCAGTGGCCTCGCTGGATGCAACCGTACATGGGATTTATGCAAAAGAAATGCAGGTGGTAAAAAGTTCATTAACCCAGTTATACCGGCGGTTTTTTCTAACAGCCGGGGTGGTTAACCGGCAACATGCGCGTTTTGCAGTGGCATATAATTATATAGCGGCATTGATGGATTATGCAGCGTTACAGGAGGCGGACCTCTATGCCCATTTCAGTCCGGTAGCCCTGTGCACCAATAAAAAGATCCTGGACGACTGGAGCTATGCCCGCGATACCATTGGGGTAAAAACAAATATCTGGGAACGGATATTGAAGGTGGGAGGGGAGCGGTTTTATAGGATAGAAAAAGATAAAATTAAGGATGATAACTGGGGAAGATATTTATATGATAAAATTGATAGTGAAGAAGACAAAGGGAGAATAGAAAAGTTGGTAAAAGAGATCAAGAGATTTATTTCAACTTCAACTGGTTATAGTGCATATATTAATGCAATAATAATAAGTCAATATGATAAGTGATTTTAAACATTTTTTTTATTCAGCCATAGCATTTACATTTCTTGCGTATTGTTGTCAAAGAAAAATAAAAAGGATGACACCATTCCAATATACTTTATCCATTTCTCCGGGTACTAGGAATTACAAGGTGACAATGTTTACAGAAGATAGTCAAAGTACATATCAGCATTTTTTGTATGATACCGTCAATAAACTGATAATATTGCATACGAGTAAATTTTTTAAAATTAGTATGAACGGGAATGTTATCGATACGACCAATTCAGAATCTTTGGGTCTATATGATAATGGTATAATACGAAAGGGAGATGCACTTTGTGAGTGGTTAATCAATAATGATATTCGCTTCAAAGTTCCGCAAAATGTTCCGCCACCTGTTGAGAATATCTATGAATTGTTTGATAAAATGTATAAAGAATCGGAGATGTTTTTGCTTCATCATTATTATCCCACTTTCAAAATAGAAGAGCGGTGGATAACTTATGATTCGCCGCTTGAGGATGAGTTTTCTCGATATCTATCCACTAGCGAATTTTTAAAGAAATATCCCATTAAACCCGCCAACCGCTTTATTCCCATGCAGGAGATCGGGCCGGATTTTGGTGTGGCCCCGGAAAAACGGGATACCAGCCTGCTAAAAAGCCTGGGCTATGCCGTGGTGGATAAAGAAACGGAAGACTGGGGTATCACCAAACATAATTATTCGGCCGGTTTTTATAATATGGAGCTCTACCTGCCGGGTGGCGATACCCTCCGGTTCCGGCACTTCGGGGCATTGGGTATTAACCTGGAAGTATTCCGTGTGCCCAAAGAATATGGAGGCCGGGATGATGTGTTCTTTATTGCGCAGGATCCCAATCCCCTGTACCCGGAGCTGTCTACCGGCGGTGTATATGTAATAAGGCCGCGCTACCTGCCGGAGGAGAAACCGTATAACCCCAGCCGCCTTGGGACATTGCTGCAGCATACAGAAAAGAAGGGGCAGTAGGAGCCCGGTGTATAAGCATCATCGTTTTCCGGCCTCTCGCTTCTGCCAGGTGAAAATTCGGTTGACAGGTATTGTTGTTCAGCCCTGAAGGGTTCGGCGTGTTTCAGCATCTATTGACAGGAGGCACTTTTTTAGATACTGAAACAAGTGGCCAATGATCAATGATATGAAATGCCGGCAATCAATCCCGTTGCCCCCTTTTCTACTTTTTTCGATAGAAACCGGAGTAACTCCCGAAAGCGTTCGGGATAAAGTCAAACGAGCGCTCCCCCGTTTGACCAGCCTGTACCGCAGACACTCTACGTTTCATTCCCCCCTGATCGGGAGAAAAGTTGAAAAGAAGCGGGATCCTGATTTTGCTGGAATGTTTGTTATCGCTGCGTCCGAACGTGCGGATGATTGGGACCTCTATAGGCATTATAAATCGAAGACTTTTGATAGCGCCGGGTATTCCGGATGAGCAGGTTTCTATAAACGGAGGGCGTTTTTAGTGCCTGAGCGTGTTGATCGGTCCGATTATTTCCCGTTACAATTTTTAATGCGTTTACCCCGGAAAGCAGGTCCTTTACCGGAATTTGGTAACTTTCCGGTAAAACGATGCAATACCATGACCCGTCGCTATAACTATCCCGTACTTTTTTTGCTGGTCCTGCTTTTGGGAACCGGTATCGGCTATAACCTGCATACGCGGCGCCAAACGCTCACTGCTGCCGGTGATGTTTTGCAGCTCATCCAGGAGCACTATGCAGATTCAGCGGATATACCGGAGCTTGAGCGGATGGCGATCAACAAGGTATTGGCGCGGCTTGGCAGCGCTTCGGATTTTAGTGAGCGGTCTTCCGGAGCGGCTTCAAAGGCAGCCAATGAGCCACGGGAGATTATGCTCATCAACACCGGTCCGGGAACTGCTTACTTAAAGCCGGCATCCCTTTCGCCGGGTGCTTATAAAGCGTTTGCAAAAAAGCTGGAAACGGTCCGCTCCATGGGGATCAGCAGGCTGACACTGGATCTGCGGGGTGTAGCGGGTACGTCATTTGAAGACGCGATAGAAATGGCAGATGAGTTTTTATCAGGCAATAAACAGATCACGAGCATAAAAGGTGTACACCGGCCGGTGAAAATATACCGCGCAAAAAGGCCCGGTTTGTTTGAAACGGGAGCACTGACCGTATTGACGGACCAGCTTACCGGCGGGGCCGCTAAAATCATTTATGCGGCGCTCCGCGACTGGAAGCGGGCGCAGATCATAGGATGCCGCACTACCGAAGCGGCGGTCGAAATAAAACGGTTCCCTGTCGGGTCGCATTATGAAATGACGCTTCCTACGGGAAGGTATTATGCGCCGTTGGGCGAAAAGTTGTAAACATCCCCCGGTTAATGAATTTGTAAAAAACGCACTGTATGAATCGGAAACAGCCCTTCACACTCACACACATCATTTACTCCAGCCAGACGGGCTGTGTAAATGCTCCGTTGGCTGCTATATCCCACACCTCCAAACGTACCCATTTCCGGTTTTTAAGATCCGCCGGCCATTGGAAACGCTGCTTGCCAAAAGGCAGCGTATGGTTTAAAGAAATGGTAGTGCGGTAGGTCTGTTTGCCATCGCCGGAAACAATAACGGCATGATGGAGCGGGAAGGTCCATTGTAACTGCACATGCACCGTAGCTTTACCGGATGTTGTGGGTTGCAGCCGTTCTCCCGCCTCTTTGCCATTCACATCAAAAACAGGAATCAGTACTTCACCTGTCGATACAAAAAAATGCCCGTTGCGCAACACATCCAGAACCGGCTGCCAGCCTTCGTCATAGCGTGGCAGCTTTTTTAATTTAAGATAATTGACGTTTAGATGGGCGTACATTTCGTTTTGTTCCGTAATGGTAAAGATATCCGATTCGGCAAGTGCGTATTTTTTCAGCCCCCAGTTGGCCATATCATCCATGAGGTGCAGCACCCTGTGGCTCAGCGTTGTCCATGAAAGATCGGCGGGTATGGCCTTCCAGGCGGCTCCCAGGTAGGTATCCGATTTAAAAAAGGCTTCATCCCGGTATTGATCCGGGTAACCGGTTGAGCCCTTTGTGCGCGCATGAGCTACCCAGGCAAGCCCATGCTCCTGTTCCAGCAGCCGGAGCATTTCCTCCTTATTGCCCACATGGTATACGTTGCCATATTCCGGGTGATGGGAACGATAGGGGACTCCGGCATTTTTTGACATGACCCAGTACACGGGTTTGGGAAAAAAGGCCAGCCAGTGACCACCATAAAAATTATTGGCTTCTTCTCCCGGCAATAAAAGAAAGCTGGTATCCGAAAGCCGCTTTGTTTGCTCAAACAGGGTATGAAGTTCCCTGAGGCGTATGGAATCCGGCCCTTTGGGATGCCCCACCCCATGAAACTCTGCCAGCTTTACAATATCCAGCCCTGCTTTTTTAAGGACTTCTGTAAACTCGGGTTTTTCCGGAACGGGTGCTCCGCTTAGCGCCACCCGGGTAATAAATTCATTGTGAAAATGGGTGGCCATGGTCTTATATCCGGGCAGTGGAGCAAAACGGTCGCTGTTGGTAAATTGTTTTACGGCCTTTAGTGTTGCAGCCGGCTGGCCGGCGCTCACCAGGCAAAAAAAGTTCAGCCGCTGCATGCTGCCGGGTGGGGCATTGAACCACGGTACATAACGCCGGTCGCCCAGCGGGTCCTGCCGGATGCCGATGCCGAAATCAGCCACCTGGTTTAAATAATTGCGCCCCTTCCAGGTGAATTTTAAATTAAAAGCCTCATCCAGCGGGTAAAAATACTGATGGGGTGCCGGAAATACGGCAAGGCTCCCGGTTGCCGTTTGGCCAATAACGGTCCGGTATTTTACTTCCAGGTTGGTTGCCGTATCCTGCAGGCCGGTCTTCATGTATTGCATGTGGTCCTTTACATCGGCCCAGGCCACGGCATCCCACAGTTCTTTTTTGTTGACGAGCCCCGCGTCGTATAACAGAGCTGTTGAGTCCTTTGCCGTGGAAAGCACCGCTGCTATATTAAACAGCGGACTGCCGTTATAAACCGTGATCTCCAGGTGCCCGGAAAAGGACCCGGCATGGAGCGTATCAATTTTTATAATGGTGCGGGAACCTTCACTCAAAACGGCGGCGCGGTGCTTGTCAAAACGTACCAGCGTTGTGTTATAAGGCCGGGTGGGCACTTTGTCAAAGAATACATCCCAGCCGCCACTGGAAGGACTCAGGGTCCTTTTTCCCTCCCTGAGGATAAATACGGGGTCGAGGTTTTTAATCACCTCCGTAAACTTTTTTGCATTGCCCACCTGGAGACTGCTGAACAGCGGATCTGCGGTATCCAGGTTCAGGATCATTTTGGCAGTGCCGGAGGGCCCTGCCGGCCACTGAATGGTAATGCGGTGCTCATCAGCATGAACAAGTGCTCCGTTTTTCTTAACGCCTTCCAGATTAACAGGCGATTGTGCTGCTGCACTCAATGAACAAAAGAGCAGTACGGATGCAATGATTTTTCGTATGGCTGGCTGTATCATGGTATCAGAATATATTTCAGGATCAAGAGTTACAAAGGATGACTGAAAAAGGGATACCGGCTGAGGTCGCCGGAGTATTGTTCTTTCAGGCCCCCTGAACGTCTGTTATCAGTACGCCCTTTTTTATGAACCGGATGCAAGGGCCCGGTTATCCGGTCCATTCCTTCATCAGCTTTTCAAATGCACTTTTTAAACCGGCCAGTTCCTGCTCCACAGCACTTAACCGCTCTTCGATATTGCTGCCGGAGACCGTGGCTGCAGGGGCGGCTGCGGTTTCGGAAATATAGGCTTCAAGCACTTCCTCACGGGCAAATAAATGCATATAACGGGCTTCCTTCTGTCCGGGCTGTCGTACCAGTTGCTGTACAAAAGGGGTATCCGCTGAAGATAATTTCTCCAGCACCGACTGTACTTCCGTCAGGTCATCAAATTCATAAAGCCTGCCGGCGCTGCTGTTGATTTCCCCGGGTGTAAGCGGACCTCTCAAAAAAAGCAGGCACAGAACGGCCAGCTCATCGGGCGTTAACTGGTAATTGAGGGCTATAGTATGCCGGTATTTTATTACCCGGCTGCTGCCGCCGGTGACCGTGGCGGCCAGGTTCTTCCGTTTTAATCGGTCCAGCACCAGGGTAACGGTTTGTTCATCATAATTGACCACCGGGTGGCGCGCGGTCTTTTGATTACAGGCTGCGGTTAGCCCGTTCAATGTCATGGGATAATATTCGGGGGTGGCCTTTGATTTCTCCATCAGGGCCCCCAGCACGCGGATTTCTTCACCATCCAGCGTGGGTAATGATTTTAACTCAGTTAATTCGTTGCTCATACGGGTAAAAATACGATAACCGAACCGTGTTTTGATCTGTTTACGAAAATATTAGGGATACGTGGCGCTTATGGTGTGTGGATGTTTCAGCCAATATAAAAGCGTTTGCCCCGGCGCATCCCGGCCTTTTAGTATATTTATAAAAATAAATCGATATGCTGACGGACATTCACCCGAAACTGCCCATGCGGGATAAAGTTACTACAAGACATTTCTATGTTCACCAACTCGGCTTCCGGGAGTTTGGCGATACTGATTACGAGGGGTACCTGATGGTGCAAAAGGATGCTGTTCAGATACATTTTTTTGAGTTTAAAGGGCTGGACCCGGCCGAAAATTATGGCCAGGTATACATCCGGACCAATGACATTGATGTTTTGTACCAGGACCTGCTGAACAGGAAAATAAGCATACACCCGGCGGGAGCCCTGCAGGCAAAGCCCTGGGGGCAAAAGGAGTTCTCACTGCTGGATCCCGATAATAATTTGCTCACATTTGGACAATCGGTTTAAACAGGAGCGCCGCTTCGTTGATAAACAGTTTCGTATGTGACCCTGATGCATTCCCGGATGCGTATTGCTGAACGGTTAGCGCCATCTGCGGCAACCGCCCAGTTGCTGAAACAGGCAGCATATTGTAACCTTTTTAATGATCATCTACTCTAATAGGATAACAGTCATTAAAAAAGTAAGAAATGGAGACAAATAATAATCAACAGCAGCTGAAGGGGATCTTCACCCTGCTGAGAGCTACATTCGGTATTGTGCCCATTGTTGCGGGGCTCGACAAGTTTACCAATCTGCTTACGAACTGGGAACTGTACCTCAATCCTTCAATAGCCGGGATGTTGCCATTTTCTGCATCAACGTTTATGATGATCGTTGGTGTTATTGAGATCATTGCCGGCATCATTGTATGGAGAAAGGCTGCGCTGGGCGGATATATTGTAGCGGCCTGGCTGATCGCAATTGCATTAACATTGCTGGCCGGTTTTAACTATGTGGATGTGGCGGTCCGTGATCTGGTGATGGCCATATCTGCTTTTTCCATGGCAAAACTATCAAAACTTGTTGCATAGGACAATGGCCTCATTTGAACAGTTAACGGAGACGGAACTGATCCGGCGGATCGTGGCGGGGGAAACAACGCTTTATGAGATCCTTATCCGCAGGTATAATCCCTGCCTGTATAAGATCGGGCGGTCCTATAATTATGGGCATGAGGATACGCAGGACCTGATGCAGGATACTTTTGTAGACGCCTATAAAAGCCTGGAACAGTTTGAGGGACGTTCAGAATTTAAGACCTGGATCATCCGGATCATGATGAACCACAGCTACCGGAAAAAGAACAGATCTGCTTTTAAGAATGAGGTCGCAAGAGATATAAATGATAATTCAGCACCTATGTTTACAGGCTTCGATAATGATACAGGAAAAATGGTACAGAACAATGAACTGGGGCGGGTTATAGAAGGAGCGCTCAGCCGGCTGCCCTTCGATTACCGCATCGTATTCTCCCTGCGGGAGATGAGCGGCCTGAATGTGTCGGAAACCGCCGGCCTGCTCACCATTTCCGAGGCCAATGTAAAGGTGCGTTTGAACCGGGCAAAAACCATGTTGCGGAGCGAAATTGAAAAGATGTACGCCCCATCCGAGCTCTATGAATTTAACCTTGTTTACTGCGACGCGATCGTGGAAAAGGTTATGGAAAAAATAAAACTACTTTAATGCAGAACGGCCTTATCAGGGAGCTGATGAATGCAGAACCGGCAGCATCCGCTTTAAATACTGCGCTTCGTGAGGACGCCTTTGAACGGAGCGATTCCGATAAAATAAAAGAAATTGAATGTCACGTAGCCCGGATCATGAATGCGCTGGGCCTAGATCTCAGCGATAGCAGTCTGAACAGGACGCCTGAAAGGGTGGCAAAGATGTTTGTAAAGGAACTGTTCAGCGGGCTGAACCCTGTAAACAAACCCCGGATCAGCCTTTTTGAGAATAAATACGGCTACAACCGGATGCTTGTTGAAAAAGACATTACCCTGTACTCCAGTTGCGAACACCATCTGGTATCCATTATCGGAAAGGTGCATGTGGCCTATATTCCCGGCACCCATGTGATCGGGCTCTCCAAGATCAACCGGCTGGTGCAATATTATGCCCGTCGGCCCCAGGTACAGGAGCGGCTGACCGTTCAGATCGCCAATGGATTAAAGGACGTATTGCAGCACCAAGATGTTGCGGTGATCGTAGAAGCAGATCACCTTTGCGTAGCTGCGCGCGGCATTAAAGACACCCGGAGCAGCACCATTACAGAAAGCTACTCCGGCCGGTTTCAGAATGAAACCACACGGGCCGAGTTCCTGTCGTTGATCCGCAGCGGAAAGTGAGCGGTACAACCATCTTGCCCAAAGGATATTATGTATCACAGGTCCTCGATTTGCCTTGCGGTTCCGGACGAGATTAATACGTTTTAAACGGCTTTGGGTGCAGCCTGCTGTAGTATAGCACAGCGAAATGAACTATTCCGGAACCGGCGGGGCCTTTCGTCCTCCTTTTTTCAGCAATACTTTCGGGTTGTCCGGATCGGCCCCGGAGAAAGTCCGGTTTACACCCTGCGGATCCTACTTTTAGCCAATAGCTTTGTATTTCAAACAAAGCAATAATTATGAAAAGTATTTATCACAGGCTGTTGATCCAGGCGCCGGCGGAAAAAGTGTATCATGCACTGACAACGCAGGAAGGTTTGGCCGGCTGGTGGACGCCGGAAACCACGGTATTGCCTGAAATAGGCAGTATTGCGCGGTTCGCTTTTGGCCCCGATTATTTTAAAGAGATGAAAGTGTTGGAGCTTACCCCCTTCAGTAAGGTTAAATGGCAGTGTATGCGTGCCTTTGAAGACTGGATCGGCACCACGCTCACCTTTGAACTGCAGCCGCATGAAAAAGGTACCGTACTGTTGTTTCATCATGACGGATGGAAGGAATATACCCCGGAGTTTGCTTCCTGCAGCTTTGATTGGGCGCTTTTTTTCAGAAGCCTGAAATTTCTTTGCGAAACCGGAACGGGATTCCCTTACCCGGACTTTAACCGGTAAGGGTTTACGGATCTGCAGTCCGTTTTAATAGAGCACCCTGGTCTTTAGGGTATGTGCTGTTTTCTTTAATTCCTTCAGCAACTGTTTGTCGTAGTTTTTATCAATGTCAATGATCGCATATCCGATCGTTGCGTTAGTCATTAAAAACTGCGCCCCGATGTTGATGCCATGTTTTGCCAGCAGCATGTTTACCTGGGCAATGGCCCCCGGCAGGTTCCGGTGAATATGTATGATCCGGTGGGTGTTTTTTACCGCAGGCAGCCGGAGCTTCGGAAAGTTATAGCTATCGTTGATGGCGCCTTTATTCATAAAATCGATCATGTGCTGAGCCACCTGTAAGTTTGACCGGGCATTTCCAAAGACCACGATCCCCATTTCTGTGCAGAGGGGCAGGGAGATCCCGGCTTTTGCCTTTCCAAAAACGCCGATCGCTTTTAACCGGGTAGCTTTTTTGATCTTTTTAGGATCGATAACAGCATCGGCAGCCATGATCAGCATACCTGCCTGCTGCAGCGCTTTTTCATCCGCCTCTTTTTCATACACCAATGTAAAGCCTTCCTGAACGAAAGGCTGCAGCTCTTTTTCCGGTATAGCACCCACTACCAGGCACTGGATCCGGTTTTTGGGATAGGAAATGGACCCAGGCAGTTTGTTGATGTACAAAAATTCATCAAAGCTGGGTGTAACATGGTCCGCCTTTGCGGTAACACTTTTTCTGGAAATATTTTCCGTGTAGGCAAAGAACTTTTTGATCAGCCCGCTTTCCCGGAGCTGAAAATCGGAATAGCCATCACCAATGCCATAGAGATCGCCCTGTAAATTGAGATCCCGGATCAGGATCACTTTGCCTCCTTCCTTGCTCAGCGGGTTCTGGTCGTCGTAGCCTACGATCTTTCCTGCAGTGTCAAACACAAAGGTATTGGCATAAATATTTTCTTTTTTGATATGGAATTTTTTTACCACGGGGGTAATAAACTCCTTAAATCCGCCGGAAACGATCAGTACATCATCTGCATGTTTCTTAAAAAACGGAGCATTCCTCGAAAAAGACCGGGACACCTTCTTTTTCAGATGGGTCACCAGTTTTTTCAGATGGGTTTTGTCGGCTTCCAGCAATTTCACACGGGCTGCCAGGCTTTCAGAAAAAGACATGGTACCATTCATGGCCTTGTTGGTAAAGTCCTCAATTTTCTGATAAACAGCATCCCTTTTGGGATTATCCTTTAATGAGATCCGTGCCAGTTCATCCAGCGCTTCCACCTGTGTAAACGTGCTGTCAAAATCGATAATATAGTATTTCTTCTGTTTCATTATATACCTATAGCTAACCTGCGGATATTTGCGCTGCAAAAGTAGGGCCTATTGCGGGGCTACCGGCATTGCGGGCCGGTTTTTTTATTTTTTGGCCGGCGCCATCCTACGCAATGGTGCACGGAAAGTAGCAACCGGAAATCTTAGTAACTTTATTTGCGGGTATCTTAGTGTGCATCGTTCACACCGTTCACACATGATCAAATAGTATCATTATGGATTCGATAAAACACATCCGGGAACAACTGGGGATTCATATCGAAGGCATACAGGTGATCCTTTCGGTTAAGGATATGAATGTAAGCCGTGCCTTTTACAGGGATATCCTGGGTTTTGAAGAAGCGGGGTGGGGCAGCGATGATTTTACCAGTATGAACCGGGAAAATGCCGCTATTTATTTATGCAGGGGCACCCAGGGTAACCCGGGCACCTGGATTTGGATCGGTTTTGACGGAGATATTTTTAACTTTTGTAAGCAGTTGCAGGCAAAGGGCGTAACAATACGGCAGGGCCCCGTTAATTATCCCTGGGCTATGGAATTACTGGTAGAAGATCCGGACGGACATATATTGCGGTTTGGAACGGATCCGGATCCGGACAGGCCGTTTGAAGGGCCATGAGGCGCTGCTGTTTGCTTCGGGCCGCAGCCACAGTGAACAATATACGGATCCATCCGTTTTTTGTAAATTTGGGACCGCAGCAATTTTGGTTCGCTTTCAGGAAATGACGAAAACAGGAAAACAATATATATTCGAAAACACCAGTATCCGCACGCTTTCGGTATACGATCTGTTAAAATATACGGTGAGCAACGGATTTACAGAAAATCCTGCGTTTCATACCATCATCGCCCTGGTCATAGAGAACAACGCCGGGGTATTTACAAAAAAGGCATCTGTGATCAGTTTCCCTGAGGTAACGGTGAGCCAGGCAGGCAGTTCGCTGATCAGTTCCTGTTCCTGTGATCATACCGGCCGGCAATTATGCGGGCATCAGGCGGAGGTCATCTGGTGCATTCTGGAACAGCAGGACTATCGTGTTTTTTTTGATGATGCATTGCGCCGTCAGCTGCTGCTGCCCGTAGCAAGAACATACGGGCTTGAAAATGAACCAGACCTGGAAGCATATTTTTACCTGGAGTATCAGGATGGGAAAACAGCAGTACGGCTTAAAAGAAAAGAACTGCTTCCCGGAGATGCGGCTGTTCTGAAACGGAGCCTGCTTCCACAGCGGCCATCGTTGTTAAAGGAGCTGGCCGCGCAGGATACGGATAAGCAGCGCTTATTGGTTATCGGGCAGCACCGTTATTACCATCAGCTGAATTTTTTATTGATGGAAGCTGCGCTTACCCGTGGCGGTAAGCTCAGGAATCCGGTTGCTAACCTGGATCCGATGCCCCTGGTCTGGAAGGCAACCCATCCGGCAGAGATTAAATTCTATACCGGTATCGTAGCGTTTCAGCATAAATATCATGAGGAGCATTCCGCAGCGGCGCTGGATACACTGAAGCAGATCGTTCAGAACCCGCTGGGACTGGATGTATATTACCACAACCGGGATCTGTCTGAAAACATTGCCGCAAAATCGCTGATACCGGTGGCGCTTGATATCCTGAAAACAGAGATCCGGCTTTCTGTGTTTAAAAAAGATCCCTTTTACGAAATCACAGGGGGCCTGTTGTTGCATGACCGTTTGGTACCGTTTAAGGAGTTGATCATCCGGGACGATTATTTTGTGTATAGTCAGAATAAATACAGCCTCATTGATGATCCCGATATGCTCCGGGTGATCCGTTTTTTTAAATCCAATAACGAAATTTTGCTGGTGCACGCTTCAAAATATGAAGCATTCCTGCCGGATGTTTTATCGCCGCTGGAACAATATGTGCATATCGACTATAGCTATATCCGACCGGCAACACCCGTGCAGCTGGCAGAACAGGAATTCCGGAAAGAACCACTGATCTATCTGAACCAGGAGGGGAATTTTGTATCCATTACACCCGTAATGAAATACGGGTTGGTAGAGGTACCTGTATATTCAAGAAAGCAATTGTTTGATACGGATCCGAATGGCAACCTGTTCCGGATAGAACGGGATACGGAGGCGGAGGTTCGCCTTGCTTCGCGGATCATGCGGCAGCACCCGGACTTTAAAGAACAGATCGGAGGGCATGAGTATTTTTACCTGCATCGGGACCGGTTTCTGGATGACCGGTGGTTTCTGGAGGCCTTTGAAACATGGCGCAAGGAAGGCATAACCATACTTGGCTTCAATGAACTGAAACAGAATAAGCGGAACCCGCATCGTGCCCGGATCACCGTCAGGGTTACCAGCGGGGTAGATTGGTTCAACGCCCGGCTGAACGTACGTTTCGGAAACCAGGAAGCATCCTTAAAACAACTGCACCGGGCCATCCGGAATAAACGCAGGTTTGTGTTGCTGGATGATGGCACGGAAGGGGTTTTGCCAGACGAATGGATCGATAAGATCGCTGCATACTTTCAGGCCGGGGTTATTGATGATTTGGAATTAAAGATTCCAAAGGTCCGTTTTTCGGGTATAGCAGCACTGTTTGAAAAAGAGGTATTGAGTGCAGAGGTGCAGGAGGAGATTGCAGGGTACGAACGGCAGTTTTCTGCCATGGAACACCTTCCGCCGGTTATAGTGCCTCCGGGACTAAATGCGCGGTTGCGGGGATATCAGCAGGAAGGGCTCAACTGGCTTGCCTTTTTAGACGGGTTTAATTTCGGAGGATGTCTTGCTGATGATATGGGACTTGGAAAAACCCTTCAGATCATTGCCTTTATATTATTGCAGCGGGAAAGGTATGGTCATACAACGAACCTGGTTGTGGTGCCCACTTCGTTATTGTTTAACTGGCAGCAGGAAATAGCAACTTTTGCTCCGTCTGTAAGCGTGTTGCTGCATTATGGACCGGACCGGCAAAAAAATATCGGGCGCATGCAGCAACACGAAGTGGTGCTCACCAGTTATGGCGTTTTGCTTTCCGATATCCGTTTTCTAAAAACATTTGGGTTTAACTATATTTTCCTGGATGAGTCGCAGGCCATCAAAAACCCCGATTCGGAACGGTACAAGGCTGCCCGCCTTTTACAGTCGAGGAACAGGATCGTGTTAACGGGAACACCGCTTGAGAACAATACATTCGATCTTTATGGTCAGCTATCCTTTGCCTGTCCGGGTTTGCTGGGAAGCAAACAGTATTTTAAGGATACCTATGCCATCCCCATCGATAAATTTGAATACCGCAGGCGGGCGGCGGAGCTGCAGCAGAAGATAAAACCGTTTATTCTGCGCAGGACAAAAAAACAGGTGGCAACGGAGCTGCCTGAAAAAACGGAAATGGTGATCTACTGTGAGATGGATGCCGTGCAGCGCAATGTGTATGTTACGTATGAACGAGAGTTGCGGGCATTTGTTGCCGCATCTGATGAGGATACCATTCATAAAAACAGTATGCATGTACTAAAGGGACTGACCCGGTTGCGTCAGATCTGCAATTCCCCGGCCCTGCTTGGAGAAGGGTACTCCGGGGAGCATGCGGTAAAGATACAGGTGCTGGTAGAGGGGATCGGGAACCGGTCCGGGGAGCATAAGATCCTGGTGTTTTCCCAGTTTGTGGGTATGTTGGAGCTTATTAAAGAAAAACTGGAACAGATGCATATCCCGTTTGAATACCTGACCGGGCAAACCCGCGACCGCAGATCAAGGGTACATCAGTTCCGGACCGACGGGAACATACGGGTGTTCCTTATCAGTTTAAAGGCCGGTGGGGTAGGATTGAACCTGACGGAGGCCGACTATGTTTATGTGGTGGATCCCTGGTGGAATCCTGCTGCGGAAAACCAGGCCATTGACCGCTGCTACCGTATCGGGCAGGCGAAACATGTGATCGCCGTGCGGCTGATCTGCTCCAATACGGTTGAGGAAAAGATACAGCAGTTGCAGAAACGAAAGAACCAGCTTGCACAGGACCTGGTAAAAACGGATGGATCGGAGTTGCCGGCTATGTCCAGGCGCGACCTGCTGGAAATACTGGAATAACGCATCGTTGAAATATTGATCATGAAACCAGTCGGATCGGTTTTTGAATGCGGCCGTTTTCCGGTACAGGAATGGTATCATTACAGGACACTTTTTTGTCTGGTTGTTTATAAATGCTGAAGCTGCTTGAACTTTTCAAAAAAAGTCGGACGTTCAAGGTTCCTCCTGACATGAATCCGATCCGGTACATCGCAGATTCCAACATCTACACGTTGCTTTGGACATCCTGTTATAGGAGCAGACTTCCGGAACCATTTTAACAAAACATCTAGGATGCTGCCATTGATTTTAACGTATCCAAAAGTTTAATAGCTTTTTTTTTGCAGCATGCGTACTCTTCATAAAAGCTTACTGCTGCTACACTTGTTTTTTATCTTGTGGCATCCTGTTGTTGCCCAGGTGGCGGATTCTACAACATTGATAAATGACTACCTCAAAAAAAATGATTCAACCGTTTCGTCAACACCCGCCGTAAACGGTGAACATGAAACGAAACACCGGGATCCGGTTAAAGCAATGTGGCGTTCTGTCATCCTGCCGGGGTGGGGACAGGTCTATAATAAAAAGATATGGAAAGTACCCCTGGTGCATGCCGGGCTGGGCATTGCCGGAGGACTCTTTGTTTATAATCTGAAATGGTTTAAACGTTTTCAATATGCCCATTCCGTAGCGTTTAACATTCAGCATGGTACCGACAGTATTACAGGACCTGCTTTTGCGCGGGTACATAAAAAAATAAAACAACCCTTCTTCCTGGCTCATGGATTAAAGACCGAAGCACTTGAAAGCCGGATGCGAACCGCGCGGCAGGATATGGATTATGCTGCCGTATGCTTTATCATAGGCTGGGCTCTGAATGTGATCGACGCCACCGTAGACGTGCATTTAAGTTCATTTGATGTAGGGCCCGGTCTGTCACTTAAAGTGCAGCCGTTTCCCGATCCGGCTCATACCATGGGTATGGGGCTTGCGGTCCGGTTAAAATAATGGCGGATCGCCGTGGATGTTAACGCAGGCACGAGCTGCGGACCCATAGGCTGGTTGCACATAATATGCAGCTACAACGCTTAAATAAAAGGAATGAGCCGGTCGTTGAGGAGCGTGTTCCTGTTTGCTCCTATGAATGCAGGCCAACTGTGATATTTATTTGACAGGATGCCATCGGCACGTTAGTTTTTTTAATGCGTACAATGACCGTATGATAGTAGCGTAAAACACCCCGTATATCGGCCATTGATCGAAACTATTGCCGGCATTGAATTTGGATACAGGAGAAAAATACCGCATTGGTGGTATTGGTTATGCACCGGTTGATACCGTACATTTGCGGCATTGATTTATAAAAATCGGTAACTGCTATTCCCTCCAAACCAATAGTTGAAGATCCACTGCGGATCCATGGCTCCTCTGAAACCTCCAAATGTATTGGACATACCCGGTATGATATCCACCCAGGCTTTGATGCCGGGGGTAGAAGCCGTTGTATTGTCTGTTGAAACTGCCACTCAAAACTATTTCTGCAGCCCCTTTTTCTGCACCGGAATTTTTTGAATTCTTCTTTGCTTTACCGGTAAGCACCAGGTACTGATTATTTAATACTTTAAACTGCACAAAATGAAATCATGGTTTTTAAACAGGATTAACGCCCGGTTGATCCTTGGAGGTTCGCTATCTTTATTATTTGCTGCGGCATCCGCACAAACGACAACTTTTAATTATACTGGGGCTGCCCAGTCTTATGTTGTCCCGTCAGGCCAATCACATCGGGTAACCATCCGGATTTGGGGTGCCGGGGGCGCCGGGGAGACCCGTACTTTTACTAACAACAGCGCGGGTTCCGGTGGTGGCGGTGGCGCATACGCTCAGGTAACGGTTACATTAACTCCGGGTACGTATGCGGTTAACGTTGGTAACGGTAGTGCCGATGGTACCGCTTCGTCTTTTACCATCCGGTCATCATTCCCTTCTTTTGTTGTTTCGGCTAACGGCGGATACTCCGGTGGTAATTTTTTTAATAGCGGAAATGGTGGCGCCGCGCAAGACGGCTTTACAACAGGTTTGTGGAGTGTTTACGGTGCTTCGGGTATTGTAAACAGAGGTGGCGGTAATGGTAATAATGGCGATGATGGCAATGGCGGCTATGGCGGCGGCGGCGGCGGCGCAGCGGGTGCCGGTGGTAATGGCAACAATGCTCCCAATCGTACACACGGTAATGGTAACAGTGGTGTGAGTGGTGACGGTGTGGGTGGTAATGGCGGCGATGGAGCCAATAGCGGAACTAACGCTGTTGTGGGTGTTGTACCCGGTGGCGGCGGCGGCGGCGGTTTCCGGCAAAATAGTAATAATAACAGGGCTGGTGGCAGCGGTGGAAATGGCCGTGTGGAAGTTACCATAGAGCAGGTGCTCCCCGTACAGTTTGAGGCGGTTACTGCTACAACCTCCGGTAATGAACTGTTGGTGAACTTTACTACCCTGGAAGAAATCAATAACGATCATTTTAACATACAGGCATCTGAAGATGGCAAGGATTTCCAAACCATTGCTACCGTAAAATCAAAACACGCAGGTGCTGTGTTTACAGGCAGCACGGCCTATGCAGTACGCATCGACAAAAATGGAAATGCGGCATTATTAGGTCTTTCTGTGCTGGCTGTTGCAGCCCTTGGTTTTGCCGGAGCACGCAGGAACCGCAAAATGTTTATGGCAGCCATATTGGGCTATATCCTGATCGGTGTTGCCGCAGTTTCCTGCAGTAAGAACAGTGCTGAAATAACTACAGAGGAAAGCGGTCGCAAAGGCTTTATCCGCATCGAGCAGGTAGATGTAGATGGACATAGCAGCTATTCCAAGATCGTTGCTGTTGTGAGGGAGTAAGGTGCTGCGCTTTTAAAGCAGCCTGGAACACCTTATAAAGAAGTATGTGCAGTAAAAACCGGGATGACGGGGCTGCCTGCGAGGGCGGCCCTTTATTAACCGGGCGGCGAAATCGCTTTTACTGTACCGCGTAAAGGAATATACATTGCATCAATCTCCGGATTGATGCAATTTTTTTTGCACTCATCCGCATCGGCGCGTTCCCGTAAGCTGGCATTGAGGAGCGGACGCGGGCGTTGCCGGGTGATGCAAGGTTGACACGGGGTACCGGCAGGCGGGCCCGGTTGGCTGCGTTTTTGATTTAGACCGAGCCTGTAATTATCTTTATCATTAAAAGACCCGTCACATGCTGGAGCATTTTCCCTTTTATCTTGTACTCATCGTGCTGATCGTTTTGCTGGTCATGCTGGCCAACCGGATAAAAGTAGCCTATCCCATCCTATTGGTAATGGCCGGGCTGCTGATCAGTTTTATACCGGGTGTGCCGGTATTGAAAGTAGACCCGGAACTGATCTTTATTATTTTTCTGCCACCTCTGTTATATGAGGCCGCATGGGCCATTTCCTGGAAGGAGCTGTGGCGGTGGCGGCGGGTGATCAGCAGTTTTGCTTTTGTGGTGGTTTTTCTTACAGCAATGTCTGTGGCCTTTGCAGCCAGTCATTTTATACCCGGTTTCACGCTTGCGCTGGGTTTTTTGCTGGGGGGTATCGTTTCGCCCCCGGATGCGGTAAGTGCCGGGGCCATTGTAAAATTTGTAAAAGTGCCGAAGCGGTTATCGTCCATATTGGAGGGAGAAAGCCTTCTGAATGATGCCTCGTCGCTTATTATTTTGAGCTTTGCGGTCATTGCTGTCAGCACCGGACGGTTTGTATGGCATGAGGCTGCATTAAGCTTTGCCTGGATGATCGTGGGGGGTGTAGGCATCGGGCTGCTGGTGGGATTTGTCTTTATGAAAGCGCACCAGCTGTTGCCAACGGATGTAAACATGGATATCATTCTTACACTGGTAACCCCCTACGTTATGTATATGGCTGCGGAAGCGGTGCATGGGTCCGGGGTACTGGCGGTGGTTAGCGGCGGGCTTTTTCTTTCCGCACAGCGGCACCGTTTCCTGGGCGTGTCTTCCCGCCTGCGGGGTGAAAATGTTTGGCAAAGCTTTGTGTTCCTGCTGAATGGGTTGGTGTTTATGATGATCGGACTGGATCTGCCGGAGATCATGGCAGGCCTGAGGCAGGAGGGGATCAGCGTTTATGAAGCTGCCGGGTATGGCGTGCTTATTACAGCAGTGCTGATCGTTGGGCGGATGCTGGCCGCTTTTGGTGCAGTGGTGGTAACAAAGATCGCCAGCCGTTTTATTACCGTGGCAGACAAAAATCCCGGTATAAAGGCCCCGCTGGTGCTGGGCTGGACGGGTATGCGGGGAGTGGTTTCACTGGCGGCCGCATTATCGATCCCCGTAGTTCAGGATAACGGAACTCCTTTTCCGCAGCGGAACCTGATCCTGTTCATCACCTTTGTGGTGATCCTGCTTACCCTGGTAGTACAGGGCTTAACATTGCCCGGGATCATAAAGAAACTGAAATTCCGCGACTATGGCGATCATCTGCCGGAAGAAGAAACAGAAGCATGCATCCGTGTTGCACTTGCCCGGGAGTCGCTAAGCTACCTGGAGGAGCATTACCCCGGCGACTTAAAGAACAGTCCCGTGCTGCAACAACTGGCAGACCAATGGCAGATCGATATAGAAACGAAGGGGGCGGCGCACTACCCGGATCCGGCGCGCAGGATCTACCGCGAAATGCTGGAACGGCAACGCCGCTGGCTATTGGATAAGAACCGGAAGGAACAGCGGCTGGATGAGGAAACCGTGCGGAGGTTCCTGCATCATATCGATATGGAAGAAGAAAAACTGAAGGAGTGATAAGATCGTTGCCTGATGTTGGCGCAATCAGTAACAGGCCGGTGACTTGATGCCTCCTGCTGAGCTACCCGGAGCGCGAAGTTTTTTTGTCGGAAGGAAGATCAACACTCAGTGTTTACGTTTCTGTGGCAATAGATACCGGGAAACAGAAGTAAAATACTCCGTGTTTAGTGGCATCATCCCCCAAGCGGTTATAGCAGCAGAAATTCCAATCTTTGCAAAACAGATCCGTGAAGCGGACAAAACAGAAGTAGTTTTTGATACCATGCATTTAATCAGACAGATCGGGCAGTTCCCCGACAATAAACGGAAAGGCTTATTTCACGAGCTTTCCAACTATAAGAACGGACAATTTCAAAACCTGCTGCCTACGCCGGCACTGGCGGAAGGGGAGAGTATGGCCCGGATCATGTGGAAGTTTTTTCAGAAAATGCCGGAGACCACTCCCGGATACACGCTTCCGTTTGTAGATACCGATCTGCGGCGGTTAAAGCCGGAAGAAAACGTACTGGTATGGTTTGGACATAGCTCTTACTTTATACAGCTGTATGGCCGGCGCTTCCTGGTTGACCCCGTTTTCAGCGGTCATGCATCGCCGTTCCGGGGGTCCGTAAAAGCGTTTCCCGGTACCGATCATTACCAGGCAGCAGCCATGCCGGATATCGATGTGCTGTTCATTTCGCACGATCATTGGGATCACCTGGATTATAAGACGGTACAGCAGTTGAAGCCTAAAGTGAAGACGGTGATCTGCGGACTCGGTGTAGCCCAGCATTTTGAGTATTGGGGCTGGAACCGGGAAAAACTGATCGAAAAGAACTGGTATGACCATGTGGACCTGGGAAATGGCTGCACGGTTACCTTAACACCGGCGCGGCATTTTTCCGGCCGGCTATTATCGAGGAACATTTCGCTTTGGACCTCTTTTGTATTGCAGACGCCTGCCCTGAAACTGTTCCTGGGTGGCGATAGTGGTTATGGGCCCCATTTTAAAGAGATCGGAGACCGGTTCGGCCCTTTTGACCTGGCAATGCTGGAGTGCGGACAATACAATGAAAAATGGCCCTACATCCATTCGTTGCCGAAAGAGATCTTGCCCGAAGCCCTCGAATTAAAAGCAGAACGGGTACTGCCGGTGCATCATTCCAAGTTTAAACTGGCACAGCATCCCTGGTACGAGCCGCTGCAGCAGGTAACCGCATTTGCCGGAACCGGAAAGCTCTCCTTGCTGACTCCGAAGATCGGCGAAAAAGTAGACCTGGACCACCTGGATAAGGTATGGGAACGGTGGTGGGAGCCAGGGGTGAAGAACGGAAGCCAAAACCGGAAACAATAAGCCCTGCCGGGTGTTATTAAAGCAGCAAGACGGTGTACCAGCAGGAATTATCCCCCGTGGAGCCTCCGGTAACAGGGTGTAGTATTGACGGGGTGCCAGGCAACGGGCTGCACTGTTATCCACGGGTTTTCCACATTTTTTGTGTGTTTTCCACGCGCTGGTGTGCAAAAACAGGCTTCAGCATTGGGGGCGGAACCGTTATTTTCGCCTATACATTAAATGGAAAAATACTGTGCGTTTAAAAAGTCTTGAAATAAAGGGATTTAAAAGTTTTGCCGATAAAACGGTCGTTAACTTCGACGACAATATTACCGGCATTGTGGGACCGAACGGTTGTGGCAAATCCAATATTGTGGACAGCATCCGCTGGGTGATCGGGGAGCAGAAGATCAGCGCCCTCAGGAGCGAGAACCTGGATTCGCTGGTGTTTAACGGCTCCAAGACCCGTTCTGCAAGCGGACTGGCAGAAGTAAGCCTTACTTTTGAGAATACGAAAAACCTCCTGCCTACAGAATTCAGCACCGTGCGCATTACCCGTAAATTTTATAAGAGCGGGGAAAGCGAATACCGCCTGAATGATGTGCAGTGCCGCCTGAAAGACATCCAGAACCTGTTTATGGATACGGGGGTAAGTACCGACTCTTATGCCATCATTGCGCTGGACATGGTAGACGATCTGATCAAGGACAAAGACAACAGTCGTCGCCGGATGCTGGAACAGGCAGCCGGTATTTCCATTTATAAGACCCGCAAAAAGGAAGCCCGGCAAAAGCTGGATGCTACCGAACAGGATCTGAACCGGATCGAAGACCTGTTATTCGAGATCAACAACCAGCTGAAAGCCCTGGAAAGCCAGGCAAAAAAGGCAGAGAAATATCACGAGATAAAAAAGGAATACCGCGAGGTAAGTATCGAACTGGCCAAAGCGGCTCTGGAAGGCTTTAACCTTACCTATAAAGAGCTGAATGAACAGCAGCAGGCAGAGACTGATAAAACCGTAAAACTGGAAGCCGAAATTGCTACTGCAGAAGCGCATATTGAGCAGGAGAAACTGGTATTTATTGAAAAAGAACGCGCGTTGCAAAGTATGCAGGCCGCGTATAACGAACTGGTACAGCAGGTACGCACGAAAGAAGGGGATAAGAACCTGGCCGTGCAGCGTCTGCAATACCTGAAAGAGCGGGAAACCGGGCTGCAGGAATTCCTCTCAAAATCCGATGCCCAGCTGAAAGGGATCGAGGAAAGCATTGGTTTTACCCAGCAGCAGGTAGGGGATGAAGAAAAAGCCTATGAGGGCTTAACGGAACAACTGGAAAACTTTCGGGATGAAGTAACCCGCCGGCGTAATATCCTGGATGAGCAACGCCATGGGGTAGACAGTTTGCGCATGGAGTATCAGCAGGTACAGCGCGAACAGTTTGAGGCTGAGAAAAAAGTAGCAGTAGCCGATACCTCTGTACAAAACCTGCAGCGGACGATTCACCAGATAGAAGATGAGTCTGCCCAGCGCGAAGAGCACCTGCAAAAAGTGCAGACCGATCACCACCTGAAAGAGCGGGAGCTGGAAGAGCGGAACGCCTCTCTGGAGCAACTGCAGGCGCATCATGATCATACAAAGGAACAGATCCTGCAAACCCAGGGCATCGTTGAAGAACTGCGTAACCAGCTGGCGGATCAAACCCGTATCCTGGATGCCAAGCGCAATGAGCATGACCTGCTCAAAAGCATGATCGATTCCATGGAGGGCTACCCGGAAAGTGTAAAATTCCTGCATAACAATAAGGACTGGAACACCAATGCTCCCATTCTATCCGATATTCTTTACGTTAAAGAAGAATACCGTACTGCGTTGGAAAATGTACTGGAACCCTATCTTAACTATTACGTGGTGGAGGATCTGCAACAAGGGTTGCAGGCGGTGCATTTACTGAGCGATCAGAAAAAAGGGAAAGCCAATTTCTTTTTGCTGAATAAGATTGAAGAGGCGGGCAATGGCAGCGGGCATAGTTTGCAGGGAGCCATTCCGGCACTGGAAGTGATTGAGGTAGAAGCGAAGTACCGCAAGCTGGCAGCGCACCTGCTGGGAAATGTATTTATTGCGGAGGGGGTAGATGCACTGGAAAACAGCAACGGCTCCGTGGTGATCGAAAAACAGGGCAAGTTTGTAAAAGGAAAGTTTACCCTTACCGGCGGTAGTGTTGGACTGATCGAAGGGAAGAAGATCGGCCGGGTAAAGAACCTTGAAAAACTGCAGGAAGATATTGCGGCACAGGATGCGATCGTACAGGATCTGCGGGCGCAGATACAGGCGCGCCACAATGAAGTGATCGCCTTTAATGAAGATCTGCGGGAAAATGCGATAAAGGAAACACAGAAAGAGATCCAGGAGCTGACCAATGCGGTCTTCGCATTGCAGAACCGTTCGGAGAATATCCAGAGCCAGCAAAGCACGGCCCGGAACCGGTTGGAGGAGCTTGCGGAACAATTACAGAATACGCAGAGCTCCGTTGCCGGCGTGCGCCAGTCGTTAGCTGAGTTTACAGAGATCCTGCAGCAGAACGCCAACAAGCTGGCAGAGGCTGAGGATACCTTTAAACAGGCGGAAGGCAGTTATCAGGAAGCAACCGCACAGTTTAACGAGTTTAACCTCAATGTAACACGTCAGCAAAGCAAGGTAACCGCGTTAAAACAGGAGCTGAACTTCAAGACCAATCAGCTGAATGAATTGAGGCGCCAGATCGAGCAAAGTACGGTGCAGTTATCCGATACCGGCGGAGAGATCGTTAGCTCTGAAAATACACTGAAAGAAATTGAGGACACCCTCCTGAGCCTGGTCCGCAGCCGCGAGCAGGACCAGCAAACGCTGAACGAGGCCGACCAGTCCTATTACAATATGCGGAATGTGCTGAACGAAAAAGAAAGCGAGTTGCGGCACAAGATCCGGGAAAAGGAACAGGTAGAGCACCTGCTGGCAGCCATTAAGGATAAACTGAATGAACTGAAACTGCAGCTGGCTGGCACGCGTGAGCGCCTGAACGTGGAATTTAAGATCCAGATCGAAGATATCCTGGACGACCCCCGTAATACGGAAACAGCTACGGAAGAGTTGCAGGAAAAGGCAGACCGGATGAAGAAGCGCCTGGAGAACCTCGGAGAGGTAAACCCCACGGCCATAGAAGCGTTTACCGAAATGAAGAAGCGCTATGAATTTATAGTAGAGCAGAAGAGCGACCTGGTAAATGCCAAGGAAAGTCTGCTAAAGACCATTGAGGAAGTAGAAACCACCGCCAACCAGAAGTTCCTGGACACTTTTAACCAGGTACGGGAGCATTTCCAGAAAGTATTTAAATCACTCTTCACCGAAGATGATCAGTGTGATCTCGTACTGGAAAACCCGGAAAACCTTGCAGATACGGGGATTGATGTAGTGGCCAAGCCCAAAGGGAAACGCCCTACTTCATTAACGCAGTTAAGTGGTGGGGAACGTACCTTAACCGCAACCGCGCTGTTATTTGCCATCTACCTGATCAAACCGGCACCCTTCTGTATACTGGATGAGGTAGATGCTCCCCTGGATGATGCCAACGTGGGTAAATTCACCAATATGATCCGGCAGTTCAGCCAGAACTCGCAGTTCATTATTGTAACGCACAATAAAACCACCATGAGCACGGTGGATGTGATCTATGGCGTAACCATGCAGGAACCGGGGGTAAGCAAACTGGTAAGCGTGGACTTCCGGAGCCTGGCCGCACAGAATTAGGTTTTTTAGTTGTTATCTCAATAGGGTCATCTGCGTTGCAGGTGGCTTTTTTTGTCGTTCACCAATCGGTTTATTCGGCCTGTTCTCTGTTTTTCCCCGTTTCCGCCATATAAAAGAATACTCATTTTTTCTTCGCAAAAAGTTATGCATAATCCTGATCTTCATCAGTGCTCAATAACAACCGGTTCGTAATTTCGCATTTCGTAAAAATCAATCATTCTTAAAACCCTGCAGCATGTTTAACGAACGGGTTCGCCTGGAGCGGCTGAAAAACAAAATAACCACGGTTGAGGAGGCAGTCAAATTGTTTAGGGACGGTATGACCGTTGGTGCCAGCGGCTTTACCAAGGCCGGCGATAGCAAGGTGGTGTTACCGGCCCTGGCTGCACGTGCACAAAAGGAACCGCTGAAGATCAACCTCATCACCGGGGCCTCTTTAGGACATGGTACGGATGGGAAACTTGCGGCCGCCCATGCGTTAAAAAAGCGGATGCCCTTTCAGGTGGATAAGGTGTTACGGGACAAGATCAACCAGGGCGAAATATTGTTTATTGATCAGCACCTGAGCGAAAGCGCAGAACAGATCCACAACAAGATCATCGATCCGCTGGACATTGCCGTGATAGAGGTCGCTTTTATAGAAAGGGACGGCAGCCTGGTACCTACTACTTCGGTAGGCAATTCCGTAACCTTTGCGGCTTTCGCAACACAGGTGATCATAGAGATCAATACCAGCATTCCCATGGAAGTATATGGTATCCATGATATTTACCAGGCGGAGGATTATCCCCACCGGAATGTGATCCCGATTGTAGCGCCCTGGAATAAGATCGGACGTAAATCCATACCGGTTGATCCGGATAAAATAGCAGCAATTGTAATTACAGATATCCCGGACAGCCCGGCGGATATTGCCCCGCCGGATGAAAAAACAGCTGCCATGGCCGCGCATATTCTTAATTTTTTTGAACAGGAAGTACGCCTGGGACACCTTACCGACCGGTTGTTACCGCTGCAGGCAGGAATCGGAAGGGTTGCAAATGCCGTGCTCGCCGAATTCCGGAAGAGCAATTTCTATGATCTGACGATGTTTTCCGAAGTGCTGCAGGACAGTACATTTGAACTGATCGATGCCGGCATTCTTTCCTTTGCATCAGCCTCATCCCTCGCAGTGTCGGAGGTATGGCATAAACGGTTATTTGAAAACCTGCAGCAGTACAAGGAAAAATTCGTTCTGAGACCACAAAATATTTCCAATACACCAGGCCTCATCCGCCGGCTGGGTGTTATAGCCATCAATACGGCTATTGAATTTGATCTGTATGGCAATGTCAACTCTACCCATATCGGCGGCACGCAGATCATGAATGGTATTGGCGGTTCCGGTGATTTTGCGCGCAATGCCTATCTCAGCATCTTTGTAACGCAGGCTGCTTCAAAGTCCGATACCATTTCCCATATTGTTCCCATGGTATCGCACGTAGACCATACGGAACATGATGTGGATATCCTGGTTACCGAAATCGGTATTGCCGACCTGAGGGGGCTGGCGCCAAGGGAACGGGCCCAAACGATCATCGATCATTGTGTACATCCGGATTATAAAGCGGCATTACAGTCGTATTTTGACCGGGCGTGCAACCGTGGTGGTCATACGCCGCATTTGCTGGAGGAAGCACTTAGCTGGCATACCCGCTTCAGCCAAACAGGATCTATGAAGCCGATACAAAACTTTAAATAACGAAAACGGAAAAACGCTTTTATGCCCGGATTCAATAAGTCGAGAGGCTATGTGGTGAAGTTGATCATTCTATGTGTATTTGCCCTTATTGTTGCACAGCTGGCCAACCTGCAACTGGTAAACAGGAAGTACCTGGAACTGGCAAAGGATAATGCTGTTTTTCAGAAGATCATCTATCCGGAGCGGGGTATTATTTACGATCGTAAGGGCCGGGCTGTGTTAAATAATACCATTATGTTTGACCTGGTGGTAACCCCTGCTGAAGTAAAGAATCTGGATACGGCGGCTTTCTGCAAGCTGATAGGGATTGATACTGCGGAGTTCAGGGCCCGTATCGTAAATGCTATTGTAAAGAACTCCCGTGTGCGGCCATCGGTATTTCAGCCTTTACTGCGGCCGGAGTTGCAGGCGCGTTTTGAAGAAAACAGCTGGCGCTTTGCGGGCTTTGCCTTACAGCAGCGCCCCGTACGTACTTACCCGTATAATGTAGGAGCCCATTTCCTGGGATATATTGGGGAAGTGGATGCCCGCGATATTGAACGTTCGGGTGCTTTTTACCGGCAGGGCGATTATATCGGTAAGAACGGGCTGGAATATAATTATGAACGCATACTGATGGGGCGGCGTGGTGTGCAGTACATGATCAAGGATAATAAGAACCGCCTGGTGGGGCATTATGAAAACGGCAGTTTTGATACTACGGCCATTGCCGGGAGAGGCTTAAAAACCTGTTTGGATGTGGAACTGCAGGTGCTGGCGGAAAAGCTGATGGCCAATAAAGTAGGGGCTGTTGTAGCACTGGATCCCCAAACCGGTGGCATCCTGGCCATGGCATCCGGTCCGGTATTTGATCCCAATGATCTTACCGGCCCTCAAAAAAATGCTAACTATGCAAAAATGGCATTGAATGTACGGGCACCGTTATTGAACAGGGGCATCAAAGGACGGTATCCTCCCGGATCTACGTTTAAACCACTAGGCGGCCTGGTGGCTTTGGATGAGGGCGTTATTACTCCGGCTTCCGGCTACCCCTGCCGCGGAGGCTATTATGCCTGCGGCAGAAGAACGGGCTGCCTGGAGTCCTGGGCCGGGCATGCCGATAACCTGCGCCTGGCCATAGCGCACTCCTGTAACGCCTTCTTCATAAATACCTACCGGCTTACGGTTGACAATCCGAAATACGGGAATGTAAAACGGGGCTATGAAAAATGGCAGGAATATATGCATCAGCTGGGACTGGGCGTGCGCCTGGGGGTAGACCTTCCCAGTGAAGATAAGGGAAATATACCCACAGTAGCCGATTATGATAGGGAATACAGGGGGAGCTGGGCCTCCTGTACCAATCTTACCCTGGGCATAGGGCAGGATAAGATGTTGGCCACCCCCTTGCAGTTGGCAAATGCGGTCTGCATTATCGCAAACAGAGGTTATTATTATATTCCTCATTTTGTAGACAGTATTGAGCGGGAAACACCGGCAGATGCCCCCTTACTCCGGAAGTACCGGCAACGGCAGGAGGCATTGACACATATTTCTGCCATAGCCTATGATGCCATCATAAACGGGATGAATGATGTGGTAACACAGGGTACGGCAAAAGTGGCGGCCATTCCTGGTATTGATGTATGTGCTAAAACGGGTACTGCAGAAAACGCTACCGTACTGGATGGAAGACGGATTCAGCTGGACGATAATTCTATGTTCATCTGTTTTGCGCCCAGGGACAATCCCCGAATAGCGATTGCAGTGGCTGTGGAAAATGCCGGCTTTGGGGGCACCTGGGCCGGACCCATTGCACGCATCCTGATGGAAAAATATCTGCTGGACAGTTTGACCAATAAGAGCAAGACCGATCTGGAACGGATAGCCCATGCCAACCTGATGCCCTGGTATTTTGAACGGCTTCAATATAAAACCGATTCTATAAGGGCGGAGCAATGGACCAAACTGACGAAGGACAGTACACGGCTGCGCCGGTTTTTAAAACATAATCCACAAGGTGCAGTAAAAAACTCCGACAGTTCCGGTGTTGCAATAAAACCGGCGCTGGATCCGCTTCCCGGCAATGCAGGGCAACCGGGCGAAACGCACAGGCCGGTAATACCGGAATGGGCCGTTGCTGATTTCGGGGGAAACCGGAGGTTTTTTGGGACGGTTCTTTCTGGTAACTGATGTGGCGTCACGGGCAGCTCTATTCTGTCAAAAATAAAATCAGAACACCTCTTTTCCTGCTGACATAAAGCTGTCACTGCGTCAATATAGCTTTGTATTGTTAAATCACTTAAATCCTGATGATATGACAATAATAGCTCCATGGTACGTGAATGATCTGCAGCAGGCCCTGTACCGGTTGCTGATACAGGATCGCAAGGCTTTGCAATCTCCTTCGGACCATAGCGATGGCAGGGGATATTTTGAAACGGCGGCTGTTGTAGACCCGTTTGGTTCCATTTTCAGAATGATGGATGAAAAGAAAGATACAGATATAGTGGCTGAAAAAGATAAAACCCTTTAATGATGGAAATAAAAGATGGTAAGAGAGCGGTGTATGCCAGAACACGCCGGCAGTGGCGGACCTGGCTGGAAAAGCATGCGTTGAAGCAGGAGCCGGTGTGGCTGATCCTGTTTCACAAAGGCTGCAAAACGCCTTCCGTAGATCGCATTGAAGCAACAGAAGAAGCGCTTTGTTTTGGATGGATCGACAGTCTTTGTAAAAAACGGGATGCAGAAAGTTATTACCTGACGTTTTCACCTCGCAATCCCCGTAAAAGTAACTGGAGCCGGCCCAATATCGAAAGGGCAAGGCGCATGATCGGCGAAGGTAAAATGACGGAAAACGGAATGCGGCTGATTGATATTGCCAAAAGAAAGGGAAGCTGGCAGGAGGCATAGATGCGGTAAACAGCGATCAGGATCTGTTGAAGGCTGATGCTATTTGCCGCAGCTTCCGCGAAGGATTGCTGCGAATAATGAGATGCTGTGCCGGGTTACCCCAATTTTATTTCGGGGACATCTCCCTTTACGACCAGCCGCCCTTCGGTCGCTTTTTTTATATCCTCCACAGATACGCCGGGAGCGCGTTCAAGCAGCACAAAGCCTTCATCAGTAATTTCGAGTACGGCCAGATCGCTTACAATTTTTTTAATGCATTTTACGCCTGTAAGGGGCAGGGTACATTGTTTTAATAGTTTGGATTGCCCATCCTTACTCGTGTGTTGCATAGCCACAATGATATTTTTGGCCGCAGCTACCAGGTCCATTGCCCCGCCCATGCCTTTTACCATTTTACCCGGGATCTTCCAGCTGGCGATGTCGCCGGTATCGCTTACCTCGAAGGCGCCCAGCACCGTAAGATCGATATGCCCGCCACGGATCATTGCAAAGCTGGTTGCAGAGTCAAAATAAACCCCGCCGGGGAGTAACGTAACCGTTTGTTTACCGGCATTGATCAGATCCGGATCTGCCATGCCTTTTTTAGGGAAGGGCCCCATACCCAACATACCATTCTCCGATTGCAATACCACTTCAATACCCGGGGGTATATAGTTGGCTACCAGTGTTGGAATACCGATGCCCAGGTTCACGTAATAACCATCTTTCAGCTCCTGTGCAATGCGTTGTGCGATCTGTTGTTTTGTGAGACTCATTTTTTTGTTTTTTAGTAAATAGGAAATAGAGAGGATACTAAAAGGTTATCTGTGCTGATCGATGTTAACGATCATTTTGCTCAGCATTTTAAAAACCGATTCTATATAGGTTTCCAATGCGGTTATTTCATTTCTGCTCAGATATTCTAAAATTAAGAATATTCCGATTTGGGTATCAACTTCAACGAGCGAACTGCGTGAAATCTCATAAACCGTTTCTTTTCGGCGTGGGACCGTCTTGCCGCATCCTCTGCCAGGTTACTACAAACGGAAATGACTGCTCTTCGCAACTGGCTAACCAAAATAAATTGTTCTTCTTTTGGATATAATTTGGTTTTTTTATAGACTTCGGCCACGAGATTTAATCCCTGCTGATAGACCATAAGGCTTTTGTGTGATAGCTGTAACATGGTATGTTGTTTTTTATTGGTTACGTCTTGTCCGTGCCACTTGCTGCTTCCTATTCTGTATTATCGTTCCGTCAGCTGCTCAATCCTTTTTTCATAATGCGCTCCCTGGAAGATCCTTTTTATATAAACACCGGGGGTGTGGATCTGCATCGGATCCAGCTGCCCCGCGGGTACCAGCTCTTCTACTTCAGCAATGGTGACGGTTCCTGCCGTGGCCATGGGATGATTGAAATTGCCGGCTGTTTCTTTATAGATCAGATTGCCATGTGTATCGCCTTTCCAGGCTTTAATGATGGCAAAATCAGCGGTCAGCGCATGTTCCAGCAAATGAGGCTTCCCATTGAACTCCCGCACTTCCTTGCCTGTAGCCACTTCGGTGCCGTATCCTGCCGGAACATAAAAGGCCGGGATACCTGCTCCGCCTGCCCGGCAGCGTTCGGCCAGGGTACCCTGGGGAATCAGTTCCACTTCCAGTTCGCCATGTAAAAGCTGCCGCTCAAACTCGGCGTTCTCGCCAACATAAGAGGAGATCATTTTCCGGATCTGTTTTTTTTGCAGCAGCAGACCGAGCCCAAAATCGTCTACACCGGCATTGTTGGAAATACAGGTGAGGTCTTTCAGACCGGTTTCGGTAAGCGCTTTAATACAGTTCTCGGGGATACCGCAGAGTCCGAAGCCCCCAACCATCAATGTCATGCCGCTTTCAATACCGGCGATAGCTTCCTGTGCGTTTTGTACAATTTTGTTCATGTTATTTATTTTTTTGCCATGAAGGCACTGGTTCTTCAGGTATTACGAAGGCTTGTCCTTTGTGTTTCTCCGAGTCTTCACAGCTTGACGGCGCGTTGACCGCTACAAATGATAAACCATACCAATACCGCTTTTCGTAACAGCAAATTCAGGGCCCGCCTTTTTCCAGTAACGGCGTTGTTTTTGATGACTCAGGTACATGGCGGCATCGAACAAGAGCAGCCCTGCTCCCTGAACGATCAGTGAATTTCCATACCCGCTGTTTCTTGCGGGATGCGTTGCCTTATCTGCCCTGGTTGTTAAAAATATACCGGCGCCCATATACAAAAGGTCAAGACCTCCATTGATCGCGTATAATTTTTTTACACTTTTATAAGCCCTGTATTTATCGGCATCAGCAATAGACCATCCCTTTTCTTTTTTGGCACGCATCAGGCCTAAAACGCCAATGCCGGTATTGACCATCCCCCATAATGCATTCATTGTATGGAAGGCCTTTACTTCTGTATTGTTGGTACTTAACGCTCCGATAATACCACTGCTCATATTAGCTACGCCCCATCCGGATAGCACCCACATGCCTTTCTGGTTGGTTGTTATCCGTCGTTGATGCAGCTCATTTATGCTTAATGGGCTAATTTGTTGCGCATTTGTGTAACCGTACAAACAGGAGAAGATAAAAGCGTATAAAATTCTCATGGCCGTTTTTTATGTAAGTTACAGCATCCTGTTTAAGATCGCAGCAGATTAAAATCCGGATATGCTGCAGCGATCTGCTCAATACGGATTTCATCCAGCCCGGTCGGGATATTTTTATTGCGGAAGTATTGTAACAGTGTAAGTGTATTTACATTGCCCAATAGTTCGTACCCGGTAAGCGGGCAACCGCCAAGTCCGTTAATGACCCCGTCAAAACTGCGGCATCCTGCCATCCAGGCCGCATCGATCTTTTCTATTGCTTCCTCCGGAAGGGTATGTAAATGCAGTCCCAGCTCTATTCCGGGAAACCGGGGGATCAATGTTTTAAAAAGTTTATAAATTATTTCCGGTGTACCCAGGCCGGTGGTATCAGATAAGGTAATGGTCTGCACTCCCTTGTTTGCCAGTAAATAGACCGCGTCCTGTACCATAAACTCCGACCATGCATCCCCGTAAGGGTTCCCGAAAGCCATGCTGATATACACCCGGATTTTTTTTCCGGCACCCTTACTGATGTCTGTAATTTCATTTAATACATGCAGTACTCTGGAAGCATCGGAATGGATATTCCGCTCCAGAAAGGTATTGGAAATGGAGTAAGGGAATCCTAAGATGTCTATTTTTTGTTGTGCTGCTGCTTCCGTTGCCCCCCGTGCGTTACCAATGATGGCCAGTAGCTGGGTGGCAGATCCTTCTTTGTTGATGTGTTCCAGTACTTTTTCGGATGCTGCCATTTGCGGTACTGCTTTGGGTGATACAAAACTCCCGAAATCGATCACTTCAAAGCCAACCTGCATCAGTTCATTAATATAGGCAGCCCGTTTTTCAGGTGGGATGGTGTAGGGGAGGCCCTGCTGTGCATCCCGGGGGCATTCGGTGAGGTGAACACGGTCTGAATTATTTATGTCCATTTTTTTAAGATATTCTTTTCAGATGATTTGTTGTTCCCGGTTTAACGTTTCTTGTTGGACCTGAAACTTTAGATCCCCAGCTGTTTGGCAATTACGATCCGTTGGATCTCTGATGTACCTTCTCCGATCTGTAGCAGCCGTTGATCACGATAAAAACGTTCGATATTGTATTCCTTCATCAGCCCGTAGCCCCCGTGAAGCTGCACGGCAGCGTCGGCTACTTCCTTGGCGATCTCCGAACAATAAAGCTTAGCCATAGCGGCTTCTTTTGTAAAAGGTTGACCGGTATCTTTCAGCCAGCAGGCCTTGTATAAAAAGGTACGGGCCAGCTCTATTTTGAGGGCCATATCGGCCAGCTTGAACTGGTTGATCTGAAAGGACGCGATCGAATTACCAAATTGGCGGCGTTCCTGTGCGTAACTCAATGCCATTTCAAAGGCGCCCTGTGCACAACCCAGTCCCATGGCTGCAATGCTCAGCCTGCCGGCATCCAGTGTGCGCAGCATAATCTTTGAACCTTCGCCCACTGGTCCCAGTGTATGCGATTTTGGCACGCGGCAGTCGTCGAAGAATAATTGGGCGGTGTCGCTGGCACGCCACATCATTTTTCCATGCATGGCTTGTTGTGAGAAGCCCAGCGTATCCCGGTCAACAATGATCGTGGTAAACTCTTTCTTGCCATTCACCTCATTGGTTACTGCCTGCACCGTTGTGCCGCGGTTAAGGGAAACGGACCCGTTGGTGATAAAGATCTTATTGCCGTTGATCACCCAATGATCACCATCGGTCTTTGCGGTGGTCTTTGAAGCACGTGAATCACTTCCGGCCCCAGGCTCTGTTAACCCGAAAGACCAAAGGGCCGTACCTGTGCAGAGCTGGGGCAGGTATTGCAGCTTTTGCTCCTCGGTACCATAGTTATAAATGGGACCGATGCCCAGTGAATTATGAGCTGCAAGGGTTGCTGCCTGTGAACCGTCTACACGCGCTATTTCTTCAACGGCGATGATATAGGCCAGGTAATCCATACCGGCCCCTCCATATTGGACCGGAAGATAAATACCCATCAGACCCAGTTCTCCCATTTGCCGGGTAAGATCCGTCGAAAACCTTTCCCGCTCATCCAGTTCCTGTGCCTGAGGTTTGATGCTCTTTTCCGCAAATGACCGGACCATGTTCCGGATCGCCTGGTGCTCCTCGCTTAATGTGTAGTCCATATTAAGATATCTTTTATGCTTTATTTTTACGGCTCGTGAAGACAGGTGCCTCGGCTTAAAGCCGTATTTAAACGTTGTTCCGTGCCCTGGTTCGTGTCTTCACGAACCAGTTAAAGGATCCGCTATATGAATTAATGACGTGGTAGCGTCTACCTTATCGCCTTCTATTACCCCGATTGTTGTTACCACTCCGTCTTTTGGACTCAGGATATTGTTTTCCATCTTCATGGCCTCCACAATTAACAGCAGATCTCCGGCGCGCACCGCTGCTCCCGGTTTAACGGCTACTTTGATCACTTTGCCGGGCATGGGAGCGCAAATGTTCCCGGCTGTAGCGGCAACGGCCGGTAGCGGGGGAAGCGTATCGTTTGCTAAATGCAATACGTCGTTCCGTTTTATCGTATAATCAAACCCATTGTAACGTACAATAGTGACCCCCGGCCTGGTTTCGAAAATATGCACAGGATAAAGCTGTTGGTCCAGCAGGAGATTGAATTGCTGTGCGCCGGTTGGTATCAGTATTGCATTGATCCGCTTTGTCTTGTACTCAAAATCGACAGCAGGAAGAGCCTGCCGGCAGATCTGCATCACAAATTCCCCATCGTCTGTACTCAGTGTTATTTGCGGAACAGGACGCCAGTAGCCCATCTCTTTCCAAATAGAAGCCGGTTCTCCTGCTTTAAAAGACAGACTGAATACCAGTGCTGCAGCCAGCGGAATCTGCGGGTCTGCTGCTTTTTTATTGTTTGCAAAACGCTGCAGTAAATCGGCCAGATGGATATCGATATATTTTGTTGAGATCCTGTTCTCAATAAAGTCCGGATGGTCCGCCAACCCGGCCAGGAATGCAATATTGTTTTTGATGCCGTAGATAAAATACTGTTGCAGGGCCTCGGTCATCTTTGAGCGTGCAGCCTCACGATCGGGTCCCCAGGTTATGAGCTTTGCGATCATTGGATCAAAGTCTCCGGTAACCGTTGCTCCGTGTTGCAGTTGCATGCCATCGATGCGGATGTTTTCGCCATAAGGTTCTTTGTAAAAATTGAGCATGCCGGGCGCCGGTAAAAACTGCTGCTCCGGATCTTCCGCGTAAATACGGCATTCTATAGCATGCCCTTTCTGGTGGATGTCTTTTTGCAAAAGGGCCAGTGGTGTTCCGCGTGCAATATAGATCTGCTGCTCCACGATATCGATACCGGTGGTCAGTTCCGTAACCGGATGTTCTACCTGTATACGGGTGTTCATTTCAAGAAAGTAGAAGCTCAGATCGGGACCTACTAAAAACTCCAGGGTACCCGCACTCTGATAGCGGATCGCAGCCGCAAGCTGTACCGCCGCATTGCAGATCTTTTTCCGTACTTCCGGCGTGAGGGTGGGAGACGGTGCTTCCTCGATGATTTTCTGATGCCGTCGTTGCAGCGAACATTCCCGTTCGTACAAATGGATGACCTGGCCATACTGATCGCCCAGTACCTGCACTTCCACATGCCGGGGTGCTTCAATGTATTTTTCAATATAGACGGTGTCATCGCCAAAATAATTCTTGGCTTCACGGGCGGTTGCTTCCAGTGCGTCTTTTAGCTCCGCCTCCCGCTGTACTACACGCATGCCCTTACCGCCTCCGCCTGCAGCAGCTTTTATCAATAGCGGAAAACCAACAGTGTGGTATTGGGTCAATAGTTCCCGGGCAGATCCTGTGATGCCTGGAATCACCGGCACCCCGGCATCCTGGGCTGTTTTACGTGCGGCGATCTTGTTGCCCATGGCCTCCATGGCTTCCGGAGCGGGCCCGATAAAAGTAATTCCGGCATCCCCGCATGCTCTTGCAAACGCCGCATTTTCGGAGAGAAAGCCATATCCGGGGTGGATGGCATCGGCATTTACGGCTTTGGCAGCGGCGATGATGTTGCTGCTGTTCAGATAGGTTTCGCCGAGCGATAGGCTTTTCAATGCTACCGTTTCATCTGCCTGGGTCAGGTATGCAGCTCCGGCATCCTGGGGCGCATAGACCAGTACCGTTCGGATCTGCATTTTTTTTGCAGTCCGGATAATGCGTAAGGCTATTTCGCCGCGGTTTGCTATGAGGATTTTGTTCATTGGAGTGGGAAGTGAGCTGTTTTATAGTGAAAAGTTTATGACGAAAAACTTATGGTGGTAGCTGAAAGATGCTATATCCAGTTGGGCTTTCGTTTTTCAAAGAAAGCCTGCATCCCTTCCTGGCCTTCGGCGGAGCTGCGGGCCTTCGCGATTGCTTCAACAGTATACGGGATGGAAGCGTCTAATGCTTTTGCGGATAAATAGTGTAGCAGCGCTTTGGAGGCAGCAATAGATTGGGGCCCGCCCTGTAACAATTCCTGTATCAGTTCGGCCACCTTGCTTTCCAGCTCCATCTCCTGTAATACCTGGTTAATAAGCCCTGCCTGTGCGGCTTCCTTTGCATGAAATTGCCGGCCTGTGAGGATGAGCTCCTTTGCTTTTGCTTCCCCGATCCTTTTCAGGATATAGGGAGCAATAGTAGCCGGCACCAGCCCCAGCCGTACTTCGGAAAAAGCAAACAGGGTGTCATCCCCGGCGTAAGCAAAATCGCAGGCCGCCAATAAACCGTTGGCTCCGCCCATCGCTGCTCCATGTACCACTGCGATTGTGGGTTTTGGGGTATTGTAGATCGTTTGAAAACAGCGGGCCAGCTGCCGGTTCTCTTCCAGGTTTTCATTATAGCCGGATGTTGCGGTAGCTTTCATCCATTTCAGATCGGCTCCGGCACAAAATACGTTACCACGTCCCCGGAGGGTGATCACACGCACTGCTTCATCGGCACCCAGGGTTTCAAAGGCCTGGATCAATTCTGCAATCATTACGTCGTTCAACGCATTCCGAACCTGCGGACGGTTGAGCCAGATGGTGGCGATGTGATACTGTTGTTCTGTTTCGATAGTTGTGTACACTATTGTTGTTTTATATGTCGCCCCCGGGGGGCTTGGTGTTGAATTTTATTTTTATTCTACCAGGAGCTGATCCCTGCGGGACCGACTTCATTTCATTCCCTACGCCAACCCCGCCGCTCCCTATCCCACAGTACAAGAGTGCGACGCAACGAAGCTGCTATCTGCACTACAGCCCGGTATATAAAAAAAAACTGCCTTCACTTACTACATGCTGACCCTTATTGGCTTTCTTACATTCTGAACACCCCATTTGTTGTATCCTCCCATTTTTTATTTAATGAGATGGCTATACCCAATGCAATGACCTTCCGTGTATCGACAGGATCAATGATACCATCGTCCCACAACCGGGCTGTGCTGTAATAAGCGGATCCCTCGGTTTCGTATTTTTTTAAGATCGACAGACGCAGGGCTTCTTTTTCTGCCTCCGCAAATTCCTTACCCGCGGCTTTCAGCTGTTCTTCTTTTACCGTGGTCAGCACGCCCGCGGCCTGCTCGCCGCCCATCACGGATATTTTTGAATGCGGCCACATAAATAAAAAACGGGGATCGTAGGCTCGGCCACACATGGCATAATTACCTGCGCCAAAGGAGCCGCCAAACACGACCGTGAATTTTGGTACATTGGCATTGGCCACGGCATGCACCATCTTGGCGCCATCACGCGCAATGCCTTTATGCTCATATTCTTTGCCCACGATAAAGCCGGTGATATTCTGTAAAAATAAAATGGGTGTTTTCCGGGCGGTACACAGTTCTACAAAATGAGCGCCTTTCAGGGCCGACTCTCCGAAGAGTACACCATTGTTGGCGATGATCCCTACCGGATAGCCCATGATGTGTGCAAAACCCGTTACCAGGGTGGAGGCATAGGCTGCCTTGAATTCATGAAAGCGGCTGCCATCGACCAGCCGCGCAATGATCTCTTTGGCATCTACCGGCTTTTTCAGATCCGTTTGGATCAGCCCGTAAAGTTCCTGTGGATCATATAACGGTTCTTCGGGTACGACCCGCTCCAGCAGCTGCTGTTCCGGTTGTTTGAAGGTCTGTACGATATTCCTGCAAATGACCAGCGCATGCTGATCGTTTTCTGCAATATGGTCTGCCACACCTGAAATGGAAGTGTGCACCACGGCACCGCCCAGTTCTTCGGCGGTTACTACCTCCCCCGTAGCTGCCTCTACCAGCGGTGGACCGCCAATGAAAATAGTACCCTGGTTCCGCACGATGATCGTTTCATCGCTCATGGCCGGAACGTAGGCCCCGCCTGCGGTGCAGGATCCCATAACAATAGCGATCTGTGGGATACCGGCGGCCGACATGCGTGCCTGGTTATAAAAAAAGCGCCCGAAATCATGGCGGTCCGGAAACACTTTATCCTGTTCCGGAAGAAAAGCCCCGCCGGAATCTACCATATAGATACAGGGCAGGTGGTTGTCCAGCGCAATTTCCTGGGCCCGCACATGTTTTTTAATGGTCAGTTCCATATATGTGCCCCCTTTTACCGTTGCGTCATTGGCAATGATCATCACCATGCGTCCATGCACAGTTCCGATGCCCGTAATGATCCCTGCCGCAGGGAACTGGTTATCGTACATGTCAAAAGCGGCAAGGGGCGAGAGTTCCAGGAAAGGGGTATTCGGATCCAACAGGTTATCTATCCGTTCCCGGGCTAACAGTTTTCCTCTTTTTTTATGTTTTTGAACAGCGGGGTGCGTGGCGTTGTGCAACACGCTCTGCATGCATATATGATACTGTTCCAGCAGCTGCCGGTAAGTTTTTTTATTGTCATTGAACGCAGCAGAGCGGGTATCTGCTGTTGATTGGATCTGGTACACAAATGCTGTTTTTATTCCTTTAAAGTTATACGAAATAAGGGAAAAAAACTTACAATTACTAACAATTGTTAGTTTATTTTTCTGAGTCCTGCACTAATGGTTCAATGCGGTGATGAATGGTTTTTTTTTGACCGGCTGCAGGTACTGCTATCCGCTTCGTTGTGTCACTCCCTTGTGCTGTAGTGCAGGGATCGGCGGCCGGCCGCGCATGCGACCGGGCCCGGAATCGTTGGTTCCGGAACGCTGACAGTAGCGGACCCTCGTGTTACGGGTACGGTTTGCGGCGTCAGACCCGCGGAGCCTGGCAAACGGTTCGGGGAGAATCGCGACCTGCAAATTCAATCCCCGGTTCATCAAAATCGGTTACTTTTGTGGAAGATTGCAAAAACGATTTTGTTATTAAAAAATAGTATTATTGCTCATGAAGATGATTGCGCGCTGCGCCCTTTTGCTACTGACCGGGGGCTTTTCGCTCCTGCTGCAGGCCCAGAAAAATGATCCCGTTGAACTGGTAAATCCCCTGATGGGTACCCAGTCCAAACCCAGTCTTTCCAATGGGAATACCTACCCCGCCGTGGGCGTTCCCTGGGGGATGAACCTGTGGAGCGCGCAGACGGGTAAAATGGGTGATGGCTGGATGTATACTTATGATGCCGACAAGATCCGGGGATTTAAACAGACCCACCAGCCTTCCCCGTGGATGAACGATTATGGTCAGATCTCCATCATGCCGGTTACCGGTAAAATGGTATTTGAGCAGGATGCACGGTCCAGCTGGTTTTCACACAAGGCTGAAATAGCAAAACCCTATTATTACAGTGTGTACCTGGCCGATCATGATGTAACAACCGAGCTTACCCCAACTGAGCGGGCTGCCCGGTTCCGCTTTACTTTTCCAAAGACCGATAGCGCTTTTGTGGTGATCGACGCCTTTGACAAAGGATCCTATATCAAGATCATCCCCGCAGAAAAAAAGATCATAGGATACTCTACCAAACACGCGCGCGGACCGCTGCCGGATTTTAAAAATTATTTTGTGATCTATTTCGATAAGCCGTTTGCCAACGCCCATACCTGGGAAGGCAATAAGCTCAATGAATCGGCATTGGAGATCACCGCTGATCACAGTGGTGCTATTGTTGGTTTTAAGACCGGAAAGGGCGAAAAGGTAAATATGAAGATCGGAACCTCCTTTATCAGCTTTGATCAGGCGGAACTGAACCTGAAACGGGAGCTGGCAGCTGATGGGTTTGAGCAAACAATGGCCAAAGCAAAGAAGCTATGGAACGACCGTTTGGGAAAAATTGAGATCGAAGGCGCTTCCAATGATCAGCTCCGTACTTTCTATTCTGCAATGTACCGTACCTTATTCTTCCCCCACAAAATGTATGAACTCAATGCGTCTAACCAGGCCGTACATTACAGCCCGCATAACGGTAAAACCCTTCCGGGATACCGTTTCTCCGGCACCGGTTTCTGGGATACGTTCAGGGCCTTGTATCCCTTCCTCAACTTCCTGTACCCTTCTATCAATAAGGAAATGCAGGCGGGGCTGGTCAATGATTACAAGGAAGGAGGCTGGCTGCCGGAATGGAGCAGCCCGGGATATTCGGATGTAATGGTAGGCAATAACTCTGCGTCGGTGGTTTCCGATGCTTACTTAAAAGGGCTGCGCGGATACGATATCAATACGCTGTACGAAGCGTTGCTGCACGGCGCCAATAATGAAGGCCCAAGGGCTACCGGTCGCAGGGGTGTGCAATACTATAATGAGCTGGGCTATGTGCCGTATGATGTGAAGATCAATGAAAATGCGGCACGTACACTGGAGTATGCCTATGATGATTTTACCATCTACCAGCTGGGCAAGGCCCTGGGTCGGCCCCAATCAGAATTGGAACTCTATAAAAAACGTTCGCTGAACTATAAAAATCTTTTTGATCCAGAACACAACCTGATGCGCGGCAAAAACAAGGATGGTAAATTTCAAAGCCCGTTCAATCCGTACAAATGGGGCGATGCTTTTACGGAGGGGAACAGCTGGCATTATTCCTGGAGCGTATTCCACGATATTCAGGGACTGATCGACCTGATGGGCGGTAAACTCAGTTTTGTAAAACAATTGGACAATGTGTTCAGTCTGCCCCCGGTTTTCGACGACAGTTATTACGGCGGTGTGATCCATGAGATCCGCGAAATGCAGATCGCCAATATGGGGCAGTATGCACATGGCAACCAGCCCATACAGCATATGATCTATCTGTATAATTATGCCGGAGCTCCCTGGAAAGCCCAGTACTGGGTGCGGGAAACGATGAACCGCATGTATAAAGCTACGCCGGATGGTTACTGTGGCGATGAGGATAACGGGCAAACCAGTGCCTGGTATGTTTTTTCAGCGCTGGGCTTCTATCCTGTAACACCGGGTGTGGATCAGTATGTGGTGGGCGCCCCGTTGTTTAAAAAAGCAACCGTGCACCTGGAAAACGGAAAGAAGATCGTTATCAATGCCCCGGCCAACAGCGACCAGAACCGATATGTACAGTCGGCTACTTTTAACGGGCAGGCCTACGCAAAAAACTGGTTTGGCTTCAGCACGCTTCAGAAAGGGGCCGTTATCAACTTTAACATGGGGGCGCAACCCAACAAAGCCCGTGGTACGGCTGACAGCGACGTACCTTATTCCATGAGCCGCGACGATAAATAGGAGTATAAAAAAAACATAGAATCCGGATTCTCTGACAGAATCCGGATTTTTTTGATCTATACTTCAGAGAGCGCCTTGTGCATAGTGTTCGGGGCGCGCCAGTTTTTATCTTTTTTGCATAACAAACTTCAGCCTGTTGTAAAAGGATACCGGGGATTAATGCAGCTTGAACCCTATCTTGTTCCTTGGCAAGGTGTTTCTTTGTTTTTCAATGAGTTCTTTCAGTACTACAAAGATATTCTCAATATCCTGTGTATTCCCTTTTACCTCTTTTTCGAGCCGGGCAAGGTGCAGTAATATATCCTTATGGCTAAGTGCATACTCCTTTAGCTTTGTAAAAACACGAACGATGCGGATATGGACTTCGATGGCCGTTTGGCTGTTCAGAATGCCGGAAAGCATCGCTACTCCCTGCTCTGTAAAAACCTTTGGTCTGTAACGCGTGCCGCCCCAACTTGAGGTCACATTTTGTGACCTCAAGTTTTTCCATTCTCTTTCGTTCAGCGTAAACATAAAGTCTTTGGGAAAACGGTCCATGTTTCTCTTTACGCTTTGGTTAAACACTTTTGTTTCGACATTAAACATGGCGGCCAGGTCTTTGTCAAGCATGACCTTTTGATCCCTTACTACATAGATACAGGTAAGTACTTTTTGTTCGGCCACCAGGAGTTTTAGTTCTTTTTTTGCCATGGGTATTGTTTTTCCGGGTTTGCTGTTTTAAAAACTTATTGTAGCAGGTTGCCTTTATTGATGCATGCACCAGGAGAATGCGTATCCGCAATCAGTGTATATCCCGCTTTCGTTGAATGAACATATTTTCCATCCGGCGATGAGGAGGGGAGACTGTGCTCTTTTAGTTATGCATTGTTGTTTTTCATGTTAGCGACAGGTTAACGACTTACGCAATGCGCACTTTTAAATAGTAATATCCGCTCCTTTAGTAATCGGGTGTTAACGAATCAATCAAAAAAGGCTTGCTGCTATAAAGTTAGCAAAAAAACGTCATAGAAATGAAGCCGGAAATGATTTGCCGGGCAGGGGCCTTCTGTCAGGAAAAGCATCCCTTCTGGGGCATAGTAAAATCTTCCATTAGCTTAGTGAATCCTAACATTTTCCGGCTAAATGATTCGATCTACTTTCGATCTGTTGGCAATGGGTAGTATTGCGCCCGGTCGCCATTTAAATGCTGTCATATGGCTGTAAAAATATATTTTGAAGATTTTGTGCCGGGAGAAAAGCGAATAACTACCGGAAGGACCATTACGGAAGCTGATATCGTATTACACGCAGGACAAACCGGTGATTTTTATCCGCATCATATGGACGCAGAATGGTGTAAGGAGCAGCCCTTTAAGCAGCGGATCGCACATGGTACCCTTATTTTTAGCGTGGCGGTAGGATTGACCGCGGGGGTCATCAATGAAGCGGCCATGACCTATGGTTATGAACGATTGCGGTTTATAGCCCCTGTTTTTATAAATGATACAATAAAGACAACTCTTACGATAAAAGAAAAAAAGGAGCATAAGAAGCCGGGATACGGTATCGTGTCGGAGCTGCTGGAGGTACACAACCAGCAAGGGCTGTTGGTACTGGTTTGTGAGCATTTACTACTGGTGGAAAAAAAAGTGCAGCATGGATAGGGTGTTATTAAAGGGTATTACCTGGGATCACAGCCGTGGGCTGGTGCCCCTGCAGGCCGCGGCACAACGTTTCGGCGAGCTGCATCCGAATGTGCAGATACAATGGGAGAAACGCAGTTTGCAGGCTTTTGCAGATTATTCTATCGAGAAGCTGACAACAACCTACGATCTGCTGATCATCGATCATCCCTGGGTGGGCGGTGCGTCGGTGACCAATTGTGTACTGCCGCTGAATGCGTATTTGCCACAAAGTTTTTTAGAAACATTGGCGGTGCATTCCGTTGGCGCATCGCATGATAGCTATCATTACGACGGCGGACAATGGGCGTTGGCTGTTGATGCCGCGGCACCGGTGGCCAGTATGCGTGCAGACCTGCTTGTACAACAACAGATACCTGTACCACAAACATGGGAAGAAGTGATGGCTATTGCAGCAAAAGGGAAAGCTGCAGCTCCGGCCATCCCCATCGACCTGCTGATGAATTTTTATACATTTTGTCTGGCGTATAACTCAAAGCTCTTTGAAGAGGGAGAAGTGGTTGAGTGCTCAGCAGGTATCGCTGCGTTAAACACGATGAAAGAATTTTATGGTCTGCTGAACCGTCATTTCTTTTCTATGAATCCGATAGCTGTTGCGGAGGCGATGAGTAATACGGATGATTACTGGTATTGTCCCTTCGCATACGGATATTCCAACTATTCCAGAAAGCATTACAGTCGGCAGGTACTTTCCTGTTCAAATGTGGTTACATTCAATGGGCAGCTTCTGCAAACAACCCTGGGTGGTACGGGTATCGCTGTGTCAGGGTATAGCAGCCAGCAGTCGGTTGCAGTGGATTTTGCACAATTTGTGTGCAGTCCGGAGTGGCAGGGGAGGGAGTATATCCTCACCGGCGGGCAACCGGGATATGATTTCGGCTATGAAGATGCGTTGAATAACGAGGTCTGTAACCGTTTTTTTAAAAATACCCGGACAACCCTGGAGCAGGCCTATGTGCGCCCGCGATATCATGGATACCTGCATTTTCAGGATGCGGGTGGTTTTTATATCCAGGAGTATCTAAAGGGTAATACCCAGTCGCCGCAGGCAGTACTTAACAAATTGAATACCCTTTACGCAGAAAGTTTAAAACCGGAAACGATCCTATGAACCAACTACCACTAAACGGATTAATTGTGCTGGAGTTCAGCCAGTATTTGTCAGGCCCTTCAGCGGGTTTGCGCCTGGCCGATCTCGGAGCACGCGTTATAAAAATTGAGCGGCCTCAGGGAGGAGATCCCTGCAGAAAGCTGGCCGTAAAAAACCTGTGGGTGGATGGGGATGCGCTGAATTTTCATGCCATCAATCGCAATAAGGAAAGCTTTACGGCAGACCTGAAGAATAAGGCAGACCTGGAGACGGTTAAAAAGCTGATCCGGAAGGCCGATGTGATCACGCATAATTTCCGGCCGGGGGTGATGGAACGAATAGGTCTGGCCTACAAAGATGCAAAAGCAATTAATGAAAAAATCATTTATGCAGAGATCAGTGGTTTTGGGCGAAGAGGTCCCTGGGCGCAGAAGCCGGGACAGGACCTGCTGGTACAGTCCCTATCGGGTCTGGCCTATACTACAGGCAATGGAGGCGGTGCCCCGGTTCCGTTTGGATTGTCGGCAGTAGATGCTATCAGTGGCATTCACCTGGTACAGGCGGTGCTGGGTGCATTGATCCGGAGACAGCGTGAAGGAAAGGGCGCTTATATCGAACTCAGCCTGATTGAGTCAGCCATCGGAATGCAGTTTGAATTATTCACCACGTTCTTTCACAGTAAAAACGGTATTCACCGCAGTAAGGTGAATAACGGCAACCCCTTGCTTGGAGCACCCTATGGGATTTATAAAACGGCGGATCATTTTCTTTCACTGGCCATGATGGAGCTCCGCCACCTGGCTGTTGCATTGAACTGGGACGAGCTGAATGTTTATAACCAGGAGGATGTTTTTCAGAAGCGGGACGAAATAAAAGCGCTGATCGCAAAAAAAATGAAAACAAATACGACGCAGTACTGGCTGGAGCGGCTACGTGAGCACGGTTTGTGGGCGGCAGCGGTTTACGGCTGGAAGGATCTTGATCAGACCGAAGGATACCGGGTATTGAAAATGGAACAGGAACTACAGGCTGGCGATAAAACAATCCGGACCACGAGATGCCCGATCAGGCTGAACGGTGGCAGGTTGGTTTCGTCCAAAACAGCACCGGCGCTGGGCGCACACCGGGAGGAGATCATTAAACATTTAATAGAGGGGTAAGATGAGCTTTTTAAACAATATGCTGGTGGTGGACTTCAGCCAGTTTCTTTCCGGGCCTTCGGCATCCTTAACGCTTGCCGACCTTGGAGCAAGAGTGATAAAAATTGAACGGCCCGATACGGGTGATATCTGCCGGGAGCTATATGTATCGGATGTGGTCATCGACGGCGAATCCTCGATCTTTCAGGCGATCAACCGGAGTAAGGAAAGTTATGTAGCGGATCTTAAAAATGCAACGGACCTGGGAAAAATAAAAAAGCTGCTGAAACGTGCAGAGGTGGTTATTCATAATTTTCGCCCGGGGGTAATGGAGCGGCTGGGGCTGGATTATGAAACGGTAAAGCAGCTCAACCCATCGGTTGTGTATGGCAGTATCAGTGGTTTTGGTGCTGAAGGGCCCTGGAAGGATCTGCCGGGGCAGGACCTGTTGCTGCAATCAGCAACCGGTATTACGCTGCTGAACAATACAGCCCATGAAAACCCCACACCACTGGGCGTTTCGATTGTGGATATCTTATCCGGGGCACATCTTGCACAGGGGATCTTATCCCTGTTGTATCAGAAAATGGTTTCAGGAGAAGGAGGCGAGGTGCAGGTGAGTATGCTGGAAAGTGCACTCGATTTTCAGTTTGAATTGCTGACCTGCTATTACAATGATGGCAATGAACTGCCACAACGCAGCGAGGTGAATGGCGGACACCCCTATGTGGGCGCTCCCTATGGTATTTATAAAACGGCCGACTCCTGGCTGGCGCTGGCCATGACGGATATTGTAAGGCTGGGGCAACTGACTGATTGCTATGCATTGCTTGCCTATACCAACAGCGATGAATGGTTTACCCAACGCGATGCCATCAAACAGGTGCTGGCAGCACATTTGCAGCAACGATCTACAAAGGAGTGGCTGGCAGTACTGGAGCCCGCAGATATCTGGTGTTCGGAAGTATTGAACTATATGGAGCTGAGAAGTCACCCGGCTTATAAGGAACTGGATATGGAAATGACCGTAAAGAACAGCAATGGCACAGTCATTACAACCACGCGCTGTCCGTTTAAGATCGATGGCCAGTTGCTTACCGGCACGACCGGTGCCCCGCTGCTGGGTGAACATACCTCGGCCATCGATAAAGAATTTGGATTAAATCAATTGCAAAAAGAAGGAGCTGTAGTATCTTAGACGTTAAATTGTTTAGCTTTTCTGGTTTCAGATTCAACGGATTAAAAGAAGTGATCATTGAATGAGGCCTGAAATTAAAGGCCGGGAGCCGATATACAGATAATTATGATCATCGATACACACATACATATTTGGGATACGAAGAAATCATCGTACGGATGGTTATCGGGAGCACCGGAGCTGTTAAAGCGTACGTACACCATCGAAGAGCTGGATGCTGCAAGAAAAGCAGCAGGCATTGACGCGGGGATTTTCGTACAGGCAGACGTGCAGATGGAAGATTCGTTTCATATGCTGGAAGTGGCCCGGAATACGGATTGGATCAAAGGCGTGGTAAGCTGGCTGCCACTGGCCGATACAGAACGTACAACGGCACTGTTGGAGCAGCGGTTGTTAAAGGACATCTATTTTGTAGGAGTACGGCATCTTATTCATGATGAAAAAGATCCGAAATGGTTGTTGCAGCCTGCCGTAATAGAAAGCCTGAAAATACTGGCCGCTCATCATATTCCGTATGATGTGGTAGGTGTATTGCCGGAACATATCGAAACCATTTTAAAAGTGACAGAACTGGTTCCGGATCTCAGGATGGTGTTTGACCATCTGAACGCACCGCCCATCAGCAATGGAGAACGCTACGGCCGTTGGGGCGAACTGATGCAGGAAGTGGCTGCACATAAAAATAGTTACGCAAAGATCTCGGGTCTGGGAACCGTAGCAGGAGCTGAAAAATTTACGGCAGAAACGTTGACCCCTTATATCGGATTTATTCTGGAACATTTCAGTACTGAGCGGTGTTTTTGCGGCGGAGACTGGCCGGTATCCCTGCTGGCGGCGGACTATGGGCAAACCTGGAATATTTATAAAAGTGTATTGTCGTCATTGCTTTCAGGTGAGGCACTGGAAAATGTATATGCCGGTAATGCGATCCGGTTTTATGATCTGAAGCTGGATTAATCTTAAAATGCAATTATTCAACGGTATATTTTTTCACGGGGTAGGTGCTTCATCTGCGGCGCTGTGTTATACGCCTGAGAAAAAAGTGCGGGGCTGGTCCTGGCAAACGTACTGGCTGGCGCAGGCCGCAGTTTGCTGGCTGATCCTGCCCGTGGTGGTAGCGATGATGACTGTACCGTCCCTGGATCTGGTTTTACAGGAAGCCCCGCGCGCAGCCATGATCCGGTCTTTTTTGCTGGGTATGGCCTATGGTGTCGGCGGTACTGCGTTTGGTATGGCCATCCGTTATATCGGCTTTTCATTGACCTATGCAGTATCCGTAGGTCTGTCCTGCGTGCTGGGTACATTGCTTCCGCCCGTCATGGACGGCTCTATTGGCAACGTGGTAACCGGAAGTGGTGGCAACTGGATCCTTACCGGGGTATTACTTGGTGCAGTGGGCATTGCATTTTGCGGGATCGCAGGCCGGATGAAAGAAAAAGAACTTGGGTCTACCGAAGGATATTCTTTTAAAAAAGGATTGCCATTATGCATACTTGCCGGAATCCTCTCTGCCTTTTATGGTTTTGCCATCAATGCCGGGAAGCCCATATCTGATCTGGCAGCTGCGCATGGTGCCGGAACGTTTCAGGTGAATGCGGTGTATGTTTTTTCCAATTCAGGAGCGTTTTTAACCACGCTGTGTTATACAATTTACCTGCACAGGAAGCACCGCACCTTCAATGAATACAAACGTGCTGCAGTAACCGGAGCGTTAACTACAAATTATCTAATGGCCGCACTTACCGGAGTTTTCTGGTATGGTCAGTTTTTCTTTTATGGTCTGGGGCATGTGAACCTGGGCCGGTATGAATTTTCCAGCTGGGCTATACACATGATCCTGCTGGTGCTGTTCAGCGCAATAGTGGGGATCGTACTGAAGGAATGGAAATTTACGAAAGTACGCACACGCCGGGTACTGATCGGTGCACTGCTGGTATTATTGCTTTCTGTCATATTGTTAACCTACGGTAATTATAAAGGAGGCGTCTGACATGAATGTGAATGACCGAACAATGGATATATGTATTATCGGCGCAGGGGGTATTGTAAATGATGCACACCTGCCGGCTTACCGTATCGCAGGGTTTCATGTAAAGGGGATCGTGGATCGTAATATGCAACGGGCAGGGGAGCTTGCCGCAAAATTCGACATTCCGCAGGTATATGAGTCCGTGGAAGCGATGGTGGCAGACCAGGACGGGCACGTAATTTACGACTGCGCATTGCCGGCTTCTGAAATAGAAAGTGTGTTGCGGCACTTGCCGGATCAGGCAACGGTGCTGATCCAAAAACCTCTGGGTGAAAGTATTGAAGAAGCAAAAAGTATACGGGATGCCGTACATCGGAAAAGAATGCTGGCGGGGGTGAATTTTCAGCTTCGTTTTGCCCCCTTTGTTGTCGAAGCAAGAAAGCTGATCAGCGGGGGACAGATCGGAACGCTCACTGATATAGAGGTTTACGTAAACGTACATACGCCCTGGGATCTATGGTCGTTCCTGTTCGAAAAACCACGTATGGAGATTAATTATCACAGCATTCATTATATCGATTTAATACGTTCCTTTCTGGGGAACCCGTCCGGCGTGTATGCCAAAACGGTTAAACATCCCCAGTCATTGCAGTTGACTTCCGTTAAAAGTACCATTATCATGGACTATGGCGATTATATAAGAGCTACCGTTCATACCAATCATCACCACGATTTCGGATATCAGCATCAGGAGTCGTATATAAAAATAGAAGGTACCGGCGGCGCCGTTAAAATGAGTATGGGTGTGCTGATCAATTATCCGCATGGAATCCCCGATACATTTGAATATATAACCACCATTCCGGGAACTGCTCCCGAATGGCGATCGAAGAAAATAGAAGGTTCCTGGTTCCCGCATGCCTTTATCGGTACCATGGAACAAATGATCCTGGCAAAGAAGGGGCTGATCGAAAAGCCGCAGAATAATATCGATGATGCTTTTGATACAATGCGCTGCGTGGAAGCTGCTTATATCAGCAGCCGGCAGGGAGGTGTTCCGTTGCCTGTATAGACGTAGGTCATTTTATGATTATCTGTCCCTGTTTGTTTTCGTGATCTGGAATTTGAAGGCCGTTGCTTCGGCGTTCGGATAATATATCTATAAAGTACAGAATTTAGAAAAGGATGAGAGGAGTATTAACAGTTGTTTTGCTGGTGGTCGCCATGAAATTGTTTGCACTGACGGCAAAGGAAAAAGTGACCATTAGCATTCCGGGAGCTGCAACGGAGCGGGTACGGTATGGTGGGGAACAATTAAAGAACACGCTTACTGCAGCGGGTTATACCGTAAGCATAAGACCCTCCGCAGTTAAACGGGTAAACGGGATCTTTATCAGTTTATATACCGCCGGGAGCGGAACGAAAGAGCACTTTTCCATAGAAGCAAGGGATAAACAGATCACCATATCCGGATCAGATGCTACGGGAACCCTGTACGGTTGCCTGGAGCTGGCGGATCGTATCAAAGCAAGCGGCTCCCTGCCAACATCATTATCCTTTTCCGATGGTCCGGAAATGGTACTGCGCGGGGAATGTATCGGTATACAGAAACCCTATTACCTGCCCGGGCATAACGTTTATGAATACCCATACACGCCTAAAACCTTTCCCTGGCTGTATGATAAAAAATTGTGGATACAGGTACTGGATTCCATGGTGCATAACCGGATGAATTCCCTATACCTGTGGAACGGGCATCCCTTTGCATCGCTGGTGAAACTGAAAGATTACCCGTATGCCGTAGAGGTAGATGAAGCTACATTTAAAAAAAATGAAGAGATGTACCGCTTTCTGACCACAGAGGCCGACAAGCGCGGGATCTGGGTGATACAGATGTTTTATAATATCATCGTATCAAAGCCATTTGCAGAAAAACATCATCTGAAAACACAGGAGCGGGAGCGTCCGATCGTTCCCGTCATTGCAGATTATACCCGTAAATCGATTGCCGCCTTTGTAGAAAAATACCCCAATGTAGGACTGATGGTCTGTCTGGGTGAGGCAATGGAAGGCGTGGGTAATGATGATGTCGAATGGTTTACCAAAACCATTATCCCCGGCGTACGGGATGGAATGAAGGCACTGGGTATTGACGAAGAACCGCCGATCGTATTACGCGCACATGATACGGATGCACCTTCCGTAATGAAGGCGGCACTCCCCCTGTATAAGAATTTATATACAGAAGCAAAATTCAATGGAGAGGCGTTGACCGTGCCCAGACCCCGGGGTGAATGGGCCCGGCTTCATCAGACATTGAGCCAGCTGGGAAGCGTACATATTGCCAACGTACATATCCTGGCTAACCTGGAGCCGTTCCGTTACGGGGCTCCGGATTTTATTCAGCAAAGTGTGGCAGGAATGAATGAGGTACTGGGGGCGCACGGATTACACCTGTATCCGGAATCATCGTACTGGGACTGGCCTTACAGTGCCGACAGCATTAATGGTGGCGGGCGTCTGTTGCAGATAGAACGGGACTGGATCTGGTATAAAGCCTGGAGCCGCTATGCATGGCAGTCAAAACGGAGTGGGAAGGAGGAGATGGATTACTGGAGCGGGTTATTGGGCAACCAGTTTGGTACCGGTAAGGAGAACGGGGCTGCTATATTGCAGGCTTATGAAGCCATGGGGCAAATCGCTCCCAAACTGTTGCGGCGTTTTGGTATTACAGATGGTAACCGGCAAACACTGACCCTGGGCATGCTGATGACGCAGCTCATCAATCCTTACCGCTATGGTTTGTTTACCCTGTTATATGAAGGGGAGAGCCCGGAAGGCGAAATGCTGATCGATTATGCAGATAAAGAATGGAAGGGGATGGCACACCACGGGGAAACACCGGTACAGGTGGCCCGCGAAGTAAGGATGCATGGAGATGCGGCGGTGGCTGCTTTGAAGACGATACGGAGAGTGACAAAAAATAAGGAGGAGTTTGCACGGATTAAAAATGATGCAGCCTGTTACCAGGCACTGGCCTATCACTATGCTGCAAAGGCAGAAGCCGCATTGTGGGTGTTGCGTTTTAAATATTCGAATGATATCCGGGATCTTGAAAAAGCCCGGCCTTTGTTGGAAGAAAGTGTTGGCTGGTACCGGAAGCTGGTATCCTTAACGAAGGGCGCCTATCTGTATGCGAACAGCATGCAAACCCAGCAACGGAAGATTCCCATCCGCGGTGTGGATGGAACATTTAAGACCTGGGCGGAGGTATTGGTGCCTTTTGAACAGGAGCTGGATCATTTCAATAGAACGGTTGATTCGCTGAAGACGGCACCTGCTGCGGGAAGCAGGGCGGTTGCATCGTTGAAGAATGCAAAAGTGCATATACCGGGATCTTTTGAACGGTTTACGGTCGATTCACTGGGCCACCCTTACAAGGATTCGTTGTGGTCTATCCGTTCAGTGGCACCGGAATTAAAAGGGCTCGAAGGCGTACGCATGCCTTTTCAACAACAGGTAAAAAATCCGTTGAGTATTACGTTTACCAACGCCGGGCCCGTCAGGGTACTGGTGGGCTTTTTTCAGCAGCAAAAGGCGGCGTTTACAAAGGATACCATTTTCCTCAAGCCCCCCGAGCTGGAAACAAATGCCCTGGCCAATGATTACGGACAGGCAGAAACAAAGATCGCCAATGCCCTGGTGTTGCCCGGACTGCCGCAGGTACAGGTACACAGTTATGATTTTAAAGCCGGCACCAATACACTGAAACTGGAAAAAGGCGCGGTACTGATCCTGGGTTTTATTGATGCCAGCAGCAAATTGCCCGTGTATGATGCGGGGTTGTATGAGAGCGGTAATAAAAAGCAGGTGGACTGGTTGTTTGAGTAGCTGGCAATGGGATATCGCCCGGTATAATCAAAAATTACAGATATGCGGGTTATGATATTCGATAGGGTGCGTAAAGGCACGCATCTGGGCGGAAATAGCCACCTGGCTTCGTGTCCTCACGAACCGGTAACGTAGTGCTGCCGTTAGCTGTTGCGTGTGCAGACGGACTCGAGGACCTTGGGTGACAGGGGGTATTTGATGGCTTAAGTCAGCATCATTTTATGCTCCGCGGTGTTATAATTTGCTCCGGAGTTTATTGAATCATTACTTAACTAAATAGTAAATTGATATCATGAGATTCTTTTTTGTTGTGGTGGCCTTTTTAGCCCTTTCCACGGGAAATGCCCAGCAGTACTATGATGTTACAAAATTTGGTGCAAAAAAAGACAGCAGCGCCAGGGCTACCGCAGCCATTGCAAAAGCCATTAAAGCCGCATCAGCGGCTGGTGGTGGCACCGTCTTCTTCCCCGCGGGAAAATATCTTACCGGCCCCATCCACTTAAAAAGCAATATAACGATACTGATCGATGCCGGCGCAGAGCTGCATTTCAGTGATGACTTTGATGATTACCTGCCCATGGTGGAAAGCCGGTATGAGGGGGTGGATGTGACCAGCTTTTCTCCGCTGTTCTATGCGAACAGCGTGGAAAATATTGCGATAACCGGAAGAGGTACGATCTATGGGCATGGCAAAAAATGGTGGGATTTTGTGGAAGGATATAAAGACGGACAACCACGCTCCAGATGGCAACTGGAGTTTGACCGGCTGAACAGGAGCATTCTTTTGCCGGATGATCCGAAACAAATGAAGCGGGGTTTTTTACGTCCGCCGTTTATCCAGTTCATGCATAGTAACAACATCCTCATCCAGGGGATCATCATCCGCGACTCGCCGTTCTGGACGATCAATCCACAGTTTTGTAACAATGTAACGGTGCATGCGGTAACCATCATCAACCCGGGGCATAATGCACCCAATACAGACGGCATTAACCCCGAGAGTTGCAGCAACGTACACATCAGCGATTGTCATATCAGCGTAGGAGATGATTGTATCACGATCAAATCAGGGAAGGATGCTCCGGGGCGTGCAAAGGCCCGGCCGGCTGAGAATTATACGATCACCAATTGCACCATGCTTAGCGGGCATGGCGGTGTGGTGATCGGTAGCGAAATGAGCGGCGGAGTTAAAAAGATTGTGATCAGTAATTGTATTTTCGATGGTACAGACCGTGGCATCCGCATTAAAACAACACGTGGCAGGGGCGGTGTGGTAGAAGATATAAGGGTAAACAATATTGTAATGAAGAACATCGGGCAGCAGGCCATTGTGCTGGATATGGAATATGCAAAAGTTCCCGAAGAACCGGTGTCTGAACGGACACCCCGCTTCCGGAACATCCGGTTGAACAATATTACGGCGTATACCGGGGAAGCCCTGTATGTGAACGGGCTAAAGGAAATGCCGGTGTCGGAGATCAGCCTGAATGATGTCGTGTTTGAGGCGGAACGGGGTATTACGATAAACAATGCCGCTGACATTTCATTTAATAATGTGCGGGTCAATACACAGACCGGACCGGCATTGAAAGCAGATGCAGCAGAACGGCTGACGATCCTTAATTTTGAAGCTGCGCGGCTGCCGGCAGATACGCCGCTATTGCGGTTGAACGATGTAAAAGGAGCGCGGATCCAGAATTGCTGGCCGTTTGAGCGTAAACAGAAATTTGCCGAGATCACAGGAGCTGCAACTGAAAATATTATGTTTGAGGATAATGTAGTAACAGATGATCAGGTAAGGGTGGGAGGCGACGTTAGGAAAGAAGCGGTAAAGATGGACTGATCTTCCTCGCAGCAGACAGATCGGCCCGGGAATCAACGGAGGTGATTGTATCTGGGGCGATGAATATATTCGGTTGCTGCACATGATCCATCAACAGTGCCACCAAAACGGGGGCTGTAAAAAAGGGGGTTCATGATACAGTCCATCGGTCCGGATCATTATTTTATATAATATTGGCAAATGAAAAAGTATAAGGGTATCTTATTGTTATTGGGGCTGATTCTGGAAGTAGCTGTAATAAACGCGCAGGAGCTGAAGCTTTGGTACGACCGGCCTGCAACCGAATGGGTAGAAGCATTGCCTATCGGGAATGGTCGTTTGGGGGCCATGGTGTTTGGTGGAGTAGCGGACGACCGGATACAGTTTAATGAAGAAACATTATGGTCCGGCGGACCTCGGGACTATAACCGGAGGGGTGCGTATAAATACCTCGATTCCATAAGAAGCCTGCTGTTTGCCGGTAAGCAAAAGGAAGCGGAGGATCTGGCCGGCCGTGAGTTTTTGGGATTAAAATCGGCGGAGGGCAACCGTGCGGCCTGGGCTACGCAGATCAGGGCCATTCTGAAACAAAAGAATAATCCCTCTGCGGCGGTCTATAACGATCGCAGCTGGAAAACGATTCATGTACCTAATTACGATGGCTGGGAGAAGGAAGGCCTCGGAGAACTGGATGGTGCCGTGTGGTTCCGTACCAGCTTTGAGCTGCCCGCAGACTGGAAGAACAATACACTGGAACTGGATCTGAACAAGATTGCCGAACAGGACATCACGTTTGTAAATGGTATAAAAGTAGGTGCACAGGAAAATGGAGAAGCACGCATTTATAAGGTGCCTGCTTCTGTGTTGAAGACGGGAAAAAACAGTATCGCCATCCTGGTGCTGAATGTTGCCGGAAAAGGAGGCCTCCTCGGATATAAAGACTCTGGTAAGGCTATTGGTATTTATCCCATAGGAAAACCGGAGGCAAAATTGCCGTTAAACGGTCAGTGGAAATACTGGATACAGTCGGATAAAGTGCCCCCGGTAGGAGAGTACCAGGCCCGTTATCAACCCTTTGGGGATGTGCATTTATATTTTGATGCGGATACTGCATCCATCACCCGGTACCGGCGTACGCTTAACCTGGAAGATGCAACCCTGACCACTTCCTATAATAGTGGCGGTACAACATTTAAACGCACGTATATTGCAAGCGTGCCTGACCAGGCGCTTGTGGTAAACTTCACTGCAGATAAGACGGGCGCAATCAGTTTTGAAACGGCTCTTTCGAGCCCGCACCGGAATTTTATACTCAAAAAGATCGATCCGAATACGGTGGCGCTTCATGTACAGGTAAAGGACGGGGCATTGTTTGGGGAAAGTTATGTACGGGTGACCACAAAGAACGGAAGCATCGCAGTAAAGGATAACCGCCTTGTTGTAAGTGATGCAGATGAGGCTACCATATGGATAACGGCAGCTACCAATTACCGGAACTATAAAGATGTATCGGGCCAGCCTGCTGCACTTTGCAAAGCGGCATTGCAGAAAATAAAGCAAAAGCCTTTTGCTGCGGTGCTGCATGATCATATAAAAGAATACCAGCAATATTTTAACACCCTTTCAGTTAATTTCTTTAACCCGGCTATACAGGGCGCCAATACACAAGTGCCAACGGATCAGCGGCTGATGCAGTTCTCCCGTTTGGGGGATCCGGAATTTGTTGCGTTGTACCTGCAATACGGGCGGTACCTGCTGATCAGCAGTTCGAGACCGGGAACCTATCCGGCAAATTTGCAGGGGATCTGGAACGATCTTTTATCACCTCCCTGGGGCAGCAAATACACAACGAACATCAATGCAGAAATGAACTACTGGCCGGCAGAGCTGCTGGGGCTTTCTCCCCTGCACAGCGCATTCTTCAAAATGACGCAGGAAGTAGCCGCATCCGGCCGGGAAACCGCAAAAGAATATTACAATGCGCCGGGATGGGTATTACACCATAATACGGATCTTTGGCGGGGAACGGCGCCCATCAATGCCTCCAATCACGGCATATGGGTTACCGGAGGCGCCTGGTTTTGCGAGCATTTATGGGAGCGCTACCTGTTTACCAGGGATGAGCGTTTTTTGAGAGATACCGCCTATCCCATTATGAAGGACGCTGCATTGTTCTTCAATACATTTCTGATCAAAGATCCGGTAAGCGGTTATCTCATCAGCACACCATCCAATTCACCGGAACAGGGCGGACTGGTGGCAGGGCCTACCATGGATCACCAGATCATCCGTGCTTTATTTAAGAATACCATCCAAGCGTCGAAGATCCTGAACAGGGATGCGGCGTTCAGAAAAGAACTGGAAGATAAATATCCGCGCATCGCACCCAACAAGATCGGGCGTTATGGTCAGTTGCAGGAATGGATGCAGGATGTGGATGATACGACCAACAAGCACCGCCATGTATCGCATCTCTGGGGCGTATATCCGGGCAATGAGATCAACTGGGAAACAACCCCGGAGCTGATGAAGGCAGCCCGTCAGTCGCTGATCTATCGCGGGGATGCGGCCACCGGCTGGAGTCTGGGCTGGAAGATCAACCTGTGGGCGCGTTTTAAGGACGGTAATCATACCTATAAACTGATACAGATGCTGCTCACCCCGGCGGGACGAGGTGCCGGTAGCTATCCCAATTTATTTGATGCGCATCCGCCGTTCCAGATCGATGGTAATTTCGGCGGTGCTGCCGGTATTGGTGAAATGCTGGTACAATCCCATACCGGGTTTATTGATATCCTTCCCGCCTTGCCGGATGCCCTGCCCGGTGGTGCCATTAATGGCATTCATGCACGTGGAGGGTTGACGCTGGACATGAAATGGGAAAACAAACAGCTTACAGCACTTACTATAAAAGCAATTGCAGACGGCAATGCGATGCTCCGTTATAATGGAGTGGTACTGCCGCTTGTATTTAAAAAAGGAAAAAGCTACAAAATTGCTCCTGATTTTAAAAGTGCAGAAGCATTATAACGTTCTATTTGCTCGGTAAAATATCGCTCATATGTTCCGGTTATCCGGGTGCCTGCTGCAGCATGGAATATAGTCATATACCGCCGCCACTACCATCAACGCAGCATATTCACGATATCTTTTTCCCGGCTTTGCGGTATTACTTTTAGTACGGTCAGTTTCCCGTTCTTTAAAATACCTTCTACGGTTGTTTGCCGGGGCGCGTGAAGCTTAAAAGATACATCCCAGTCCCTGGGCCATGCAGGAAAGAGATAGAGTTTGTCATCAACAGCCTGCAGCAGCATTTCCTGAAGGCCGATCATTCCCGAGCCGCCCCAGTTATGGTCCGGTACCCAGTCGTAACCCGGCCCCCAGAACGCCGGAAAGCGGCGGCCGCTGTCTTTTAACTTCAGTGTGGTCAGCCGTCTGGCTTCTTCGGTCAATCCAAGACGGGCTGCAAAAATATTATCCTGTTTCCAGCCAGCCGGGCTTCTGAACTTCAGGGCAAAACTGTCCAGCAGGTAGGTGTTAACGGCGGTATCCAGCCCGGGCTTGCCCATACCAAAAATACCCCAGGGAAAAACAGGATACAGCATGGATGATTCCGTATTGTTTACCCGTGCCCACACCTGTGCCGGGGCGATGGTTGTTTTACCATTGTATTGCATGTAGGGGATCGGAGGAATCCGTTTCAGAAATGCTTCGAAATAGTTTCTTTCTTCACCGGTCAGATGAACCTGCGCCGACAGTAACTTTTGAGTCACTGTTTTTAAGGCCGCAATGGTGGAGCTGGCATTGTAAGCCATTTTAAAGGTTTCGGCACCGGAGCCGGGGTATAATACCAGGTGCCCGTTCTGATCCAGCGCTTTAGTGCCCCTTTTTTTTGCCAGATACTGATAGTGCTCATCAAAGAAAACAAGACAACTTTTGATCAGCGGCAGATAGGGATCAATATTCATGCCCGCATAGTCTCCGGCTTCAAGCAACATCATGCAGAACTCCAGCGCCGTATCCCATTCGTACTCCAGCCAGGCATTGTATTCCATGCCCGGATCAAAGCCCTGCGGCCGTTTCCAGCCGTACTCAGTGGGATTGGGCAGTCCGAAATTTTCAAGCTGCTCATTAAAGTTGGCGCCTTTGTGGTTCCAGTAAACGGAGCTGCGCAGTTCCGCCACCTGCAACAGGCGGTTGTAAAAATCAAACTGGGTTTTCATCATATCTGTATCCCCGCTTTTGAGCAGGGGCCAGTATACCAGGCGCTGGTTCTGTGCGGTAAAAGTGCCTCCGCCCCAGTTGCGGTGATCCGGTGTTCCGTGGATTGTGCTATCGGTAAACACCGGGTCAACGGTGAACAGGCCACCGTTGAATTTGGTAGGATAAGCGCCGTATGCATTGGCGGCGAGGAGGTAGCGGAAGAGCTGATAGTTGCGCCCGATCTGCCAGGCCGTGTCCGGGGCGTCCTTTTTGTCGGGATTGATGCAGATATAACTACGGTTCCAGAATTGCTGCCACCACTGCAGGGTAGCTGCCCGGTCCTTTATGGGCTGGCGGCTTTTCTGCACCAGTTGCTGCAGCCCGTTTAGCCAGTTGCTCAGGTTGCTGGTTTGGTCGTTGTGTAAAATGATCCGTAACGCATGGTGCTTTCCGGCACTACGGCTTTTCAGGCTCCAGCTCCTGAAAGCGGTATTGGTATAGAAACCATCGCCGGTTGTTCCTGCAATAAAACCGGCTCCTTCAATCATGCCGCCGGATGTAAGCCCTTTGAGCGGGTTGAAAAGCCGCTGTTTAACGGCCATCAGCTTCTGTTGTCTTACCGCGGCATCAAATACAGTAGAATCCGTATTGCGATGAAAGAAAAGGATACGGTTGTCATCAAAACGAATGCTGTCCTTTCGGGTGATCACATTTACATGACCGGCCCACTTCCAGGAGTTGGCATTGTTTTCTTTTCCTCTTTGCGGCCGGTCCGTAAACCGCCAGTTCTCATAAACGGCTTCGGCAGTAACCGGAACCGAACTGTTAACAACAAGATGGATCACCGGCTGAAACACAGACACCCACAGCTGCAGTTCTGCGGTACCCCTTTCATTTGTTGTACGGATGGTAGCGTATCCTTTTTGCAGGTCCAGTTCCTGACGGAAGGAGCTGTTCTCAAAGAGATTGGGGAACAAGCGGATCCGGATACGGCCACCCTTTAAAAGTGTATTGTTTTCATCAAAAGCACCGCTGCGGGAGAAATAAAGCAGCACTTCATTGTTTTCCACCCACAGGTTAGTGCCAATAGAACCACCTCCAACCGGCATGGATTCCGAGGCATTTTTACTTTGTGTGGTCCATTGTATATTATAGTTACCGGGTACAGGTTGGGCCGCCCCCGTATGTATAAGCGGGAAAAGAAAAATCATACCGATCAGGAACCGCAGCATATTATATAATTGTTGTTTTTACAATTATAAAGGTAAAAAGGAAATATACTGGAAGCTACCAAATACTTCCGGAAAATTTTAAAATTTTCCGGAAGTGCGGGGCTTTGGGTTATATAAATATTGATCCGGAGGGTGCTGACCGGAGTGTTATGGACCACCGCGGCCGCTTTTCCTGCGGGAATGTATGAACAGAAAACAGGGTAGTAAGCAGCATCCTTTTTTTTCTCGATCCGGGCCTCAGCCACCCGGTGCGGTTGCTAACGCATTCGCCGGCAGTGAAATGGGCCCGCGCGTTTCCGGCGTCGCTGGCGGAGCAAATCGGCAGCGATGCACTGCCGGTTGTCATAAATACCGTTTTAAAGTTGACGGTAAGGCAAAAGTTTGTTATTATTGACCTGATTTTTGCCTCACAAATATGGAACAAGCAGAAAAGAAGCAGGGATCCTTTAAAAATATCTGGTACGGCATTGGCCGTAAACGGATCGAAATCCCGTTCCCTGTGCTCCGGGACCGGGTGCTGAAGGATCCGTTGCTGAATAGTTTATACATTTCCAGCCTGGGGTTCTATCCCAATGCGAAGGCGCATTTTACAAAGCGAAAAAAAGGCCTGCCCGGGAATATGCTGTTCTATTGTGTGGACGGGCATGGGTTTTATGAATACCGGGGGGAGCATTTTGATGTAGCCCCCAATGAATTCTTTATGCTACCCTGTAATGAAGCACATGCATACGGGTCGGTTGAAAAGGATCCCTGGAGCATTTACTGGATCCATTTCGGGGGTATGAACCTTCCGTATTTTAACGAAATGAACGCGGTAAAGGATAGTTTTAAACCTACGCGCGTAAAGGATAACGGGGAGATACCGGCGCTTTTCAACAAAATGTATGCGGCGTTGGAATTGGGTTACAGCGCGGACAACCTTTATTTTGCCAACCTGGGTTTAAGACAGTTTTTTTCTTATTTTATTTACAATAGCAGGCACTATCCCCTTGTTGAAAAGAAAGAGCTGGACGCCGTGGACAGCGCCATTTTGTACATGCAGGAGCGCCTGCAGGAAAGTATTACATTGCGGGATCTGAGCCGGCATTCCAATTATTCGGTGTCGCGCTTTTCCAATCTGTTCAAGCAGAAAACGGGGTATGCTCCTATGGATTACTTTATGCAGATGAAGATACAGCAGGCCTGCCAGCTGCTGGACTTTACGGATAAGGCCATTAAAGATGTGGCCATCACAATGGGTTTTGACGATCCCTATTATTTTTCAAAACGATTTAAACAGGTTATTGGAATGCCCCCGTTAAAATACAGGGCAATAAAGAAAGATTAAAAAAGTTTATGAGAAAAATCAGTGTATTTGGATTCCTGATCGTGTTGGTAATGATCTCCTGTGCCCGGAAGAACACTCCTTCAAAGGGTGGTGCGGGCATGAACACGATCACTTTTATGTCGTACAATGTGCACCACTGTAACCCACCCTCCAAACCGGGTGTTATCGATGTGGATGCGGTAGTGAATGTAATTAAACGGGAAAATCCGGATGTGGTCGCCTTACAGGAGATCGATGTAAATACCGGGCGTTCCGGAAAGATCAACCAGGCTGCCTTGCTTTCGGAAAAGACGGGTTATCATGCGTTTCATTTTTCAAAATCGATCGACCATGATGGTGGCGATTACGGGATCATGATCCTTTCGAAATATCCGTTGTCGGATGTAGCCACGCATAAGCTGCCTACAGACCCGGCCACAGGCGGCGAACCCCGGGTATTATCGTTGGCCACCATGACCCTGCCTGGTGGAAAAAAAGTACGGGTGGCCTCCACGCACCTGGATTTTCATGGAAAGACCAACGGTAAATTACAGATGACCGAGGTGAACCGGATCCTTGCAGATGAGAGGCTGCCCGTGATCATCGGGGGCGATTTTAATGCTACCGAAAATAGTGAGACCATACAGCTGCTGGATCAGTCATTTACCCGTACCTGCAGGAACTGTGCGTTTACGATAGGGGAGGGGAAGGAAAAACATGCTATTGATTTTATTGCCTATAAACCCGGTAATGCCTTTTCGGTAGTTTCGCATCGTGTTGTGGAAGAAGACTATGCCTCTGATCATCGCCCGGTACAGGCGGTGCTGAAAATAGGATTCTGATAAAGATTATATGCTTTCCCGTATTTAATTGTTCGGTGTTTAAACGAACCTCCCGGAATGAAGTCGAAACAGAGGATGGTTCGGGACCTGATCGTTCCTTCCGATGAAAACGGTTCTTATGCGTAATATTTTTCTCTTTTGCTGTCTGCTGCTGATGTCCGGCATCCGGGCCCAATCGGGTAAGCAGCGCCCCAATATTCTTTTTATCCTGGTAGACGACCTGGGGTATGGAGATGTAGGCGTTTTCCATCAAAACGCACGGCAGGCCATGAATGACCCGGCCGTACCGTTTATGGTAACCCCTTCCCTGGACAGGATGGCTTCCGGTGGCGCCATACTAACACAGCAATATGCCAACGCACCGGTATGTGTATCATCCAGGTCATCCCTGCTGACGGGTGTTACGCAGGGGCATGCGGTGGTACGCAACAACCAGTTCGACAGGGCACTTGAAGATAATTATACCATGGCCTCTACCCTTAAATCCGCGGGATACCGTACGGTGGCCATCGGGAAATGGGGACTGCAGGGAACTAATAAGAAAGACTGGCCGGGCCATCCGCTGAAAAGGGGCTTCGACAATTATTACGGGTACATGCGGCATAGCGATGGGCATGAGCATTATCCCAAGGAAGGCTTATACCGGAAAACAAAAGAAGTATATGACAATACCGTGAATGTTACCGGCGGGCTGGATAAGTGTTATACCGGTGATCTTTGGACGGCACGTGCCAAGCAGTGGATCATCGATCACCGGAAGACAAAGAAGGGCACACCGTTCTTTATGTACCTTGCTTACGATACACCACATGCCGTGATAGAACTCCCTACACAGGCTTATCCGGCGGGTGGTGGTCTTACCGGTGGATTGAAATGGATCGGTAAGCCGGGACATATGATCAACACGGCCTCGGGTGAGATTGATTCCTGGATGGCTCCTGAATTTAAAAATGCACAATACCTGGATAAGGGTACGGGTACCATGATTCCATGGAAGGATGTAAATAAGCGCTATGCTACCGTAGTGCAGCGCCTGGATGCGCAGGTGGGTGACCTGCTGCAACTATTGAAAGATCTGAAGCTCGATGATAATACGATAGTGGTCTTCACTTCTGATAACGGCCCGTCGCAGGAGTCGTATCTGAAAGAAGATTATACACCGGAATTTTTCCAGGGTTATGGACCGTTTGATGGCATTAAGCGCGATCAGTGGGAGGGGGGCATGCGTACGCCTTCTATTATCCAATGGAAGGGTACAGTAAACGCGGGCAAAACAGTACTTCAGCCTTCGTTCCTGTCTGACTGGATGCCGACGTTCCTGGACGCGGCGGGTATAGCCGCCCCGGCAAGAACCGATGGCGTATCGCTGTTGCCGGTACTTACAGGAAACGGCATCCAGCAAAAGCAAACGCTTTATTCCGAATATTTTGTTGAAGGTAAAACACCCGGCTATACAGATTTTGAAACGGGCCACAGGAACCGGATGCGCAACCAGATGCAGTTTATCCGCGAAGGGGATTATGTGGGCGTACGGTATAACATCAATAATAAAGATGACGATTTTGAGATCTATGATGTGGTAAAAGATCCCAAAGAAAAGCGGAACCGTGCACCGGAGCTCCCGGAACTGCAACAACGGTTTAAGGAAAAGGTATTACAAATGCGGATCCGCTCCGGAGAGGCGCCGCGTCCCTATGATAGTGTTGCGGTTCCAGCTGTTTCTGAAAAGGGTGTAACAAAAGGGATCCGGTATCAGCTGTACAAAGGCGCCTTTTTATGGGTACCGCAGGAGGCTACATTAAAAGCGGCAGGGTCAGGTGCCGGCGATATGAAGACCGTCAAGAATGCTCTGTCCAATGCCGATGCCGGATCTTTCAGCGGCTACATCCGGGTACCGGCAGAGGGCGCGTACACATTCTACCTGAAAGTGCGCGGCAAAGCGTTTGTCCGGTTGCACGATATTGCATTGCTGGATGCGGACTATGGTTATACCCCGGGTACAGAAGTGTCGAATACGCTCTTGCTTAAAGCAGGATTGCATCCCATCCGGTTATTGTTTAAAAAGGAGCAGCAGCGCCCAAACCTGGAACTGTATTGGAGCGGTCCCGGTTTTGAGAAGCGGCAGGTAATGCCGGCCGATTTTTATTAGCGGAAAAAATTCCGGTGTGCTAATTATAAAATTGCGGGGTATCGTCCGGTTCTAATGGTTACGGATACCTGATGATTGTTATCGAAAAAAGTATGGCTGACAATGTCTGCTGCGGCTGAGAAAATGCCGGTCCGCGATGCTGCCACATTCAATAGTATTGTAAATAAATATATATGTTCTACAGAGCCATTGGTATATTGTTCCTGGTGGTTGCCGTTATTGTTGGCAGGGCACAAACACCTCCTAATATTGTGCTCATCCTTGCGGATGATCTTGGCTATAAGGATTGTGGTTTTACCGGCAGCGGGATCTTTCAAACCCCGGTGATCGATGAACTGTCCCATAAAGGGATGGTGTTTACCCAGGCTTATGCAGCAGCAGGGAACTGCGCTCCGTCGAGGGCCTGTTTAATGAGCGGACTGTATACGCCCCGGCATGGCGTGTACGCGGTGGGCAGTACTGTACGCGGACCCAAAGAGCAGATGCGGTTGTTGGCGGTTCCGAACACGATCAGTCTCCGCCCCGGTATTGTTACCATGGCGGAGGCATTAAAGGCCCGGGGATATGCTACCGGTTTGTTCGGAAAATGGCATTTGGGAAAAGGGGCTGAAACCAGTCCTGAAGCACAGGGTTTTGATACATATGTAGATACAAGGCTGCCCAATCCGAACAAAAGAAGAAATGAGCCCGGGGATCCTAAAGGAATTTTTTCACTGACGAATGCGGCAATCGATTTTATGGAGAAAAATAAAAAGCAGCCGTTTTTTGTTTTTCTGTCGCACCATGCCATACACTCGGCCCAGGAAGCGCGGCCTGCATCGATCGAACGGTTCCGTAAGCAGGGGTTAACAGCGCGCCAGGCACTGTATGCAGCCTGTATCTATGATCTGGATGCGAGTATCGGAAAAGTGCTGCAATACCTGGAGGCGGAAAAACTGACATCCAATACACTGGTGATCTTTACGAGTGACAACGGGGCCACACAGGAATCGCCGCAGGAGCCCTTGCGTGGGAACAAAGGATCCTATTATGAGGGCGGTATCCGTGAGCCGTTTATCGCCTGTTGGCCGGATAAGATAAAACCGGGCAGTATCAGTCATACGCCGGTGATCAATATTGATCTGTATCCGACCTTTCTGGACCTGGCTGGCGGAAGCAACCTAAAACTGGATGGAGAAAGCCTGCTGCCCTTGTTTACAGGAAAAATAACCAGTACCCGGCGGCCGGCGTTATTCTGGCACTTCCCGGGTTATCTGGATCAACCGGTGATCCGGGGCAGGGATACAATATTCCGTTCCAGACCGGTCACCGTCATACGCAAGGGCGACTGGAAATTACATTTGTATCATGAGGAATGGCTGCTGGATGGCGGCATTACGGCTATCGATCGCAACAATGCGGTCGAATTGTACGATCTGAAAGCGGATGAAGGAGAACGCAGCAATCTGGCATTGGACCACAAAGCGAAAAGGGATGAATTGCTGCAGGACTTCTTACAGTGGCTGAAGCAAACAAAGGCGCCTCTGCCGCAGCGATTAAAAGACCGGAAACAGCTGGATCAAAAAGGGGCAGACGGGGAAGAATGAACAGCAATACGGAACATTTCTTTCCCGTAGACCGGCGCTGATTTTTCTCTTAGCCAGTACATCTTCAGGTTGCTTCAGGGAAGCAGCGCTTCGGCAGAATGATCCGCGAATATCTGTGCAGCAGATCCACATCAATCCACAGGAAAAAACACTGGAGATGATGGTTTATTTTGTTGTGGGACCCGCTACTTTCAATATTCCGTTCTGATCGATCTTCATTGGATCAATAAATACGACCCGTTCATCACCGGTTTTTGTAGTGCGGCCGTGATATACACAGTACATCTGTTTACCATCCGGGGAGAAGGTGATGCTGTTATGTCCTGTTCCGGTAACAATACCTCCTTTTTCACTGTTCTTCTGCAATACCGGGTTGTTGGCAGCTTTTTTAAAAGGACCCAACGGGCTTTTGGAGGTAGCATAACCCACGGCATAATTTTTACCGCCGAAATAATTAGCGGAATACATCATATAATAAAGATCCCGGTGCTTAAAAATAAAGGAGCCTTCAGTCCAGCGCCGGTTCACTTCCTTTGAGGTAACAGAACGGCTTTCCCATTCAGATTGCCGGTCGCTCATTTTTACAGGTGGGCGCAGCAGCAGCACCGGTGCTCCAATAACACCACTGAAATCAGGTTTAAGTTCCACGCCATATACCCAGCTTTCTTCGATCTCATCGAACCAGCCCTGTTTGCGTGCCCAGTCTGCTATTTCACTTTTAACCGGATGTTTATAGCAGCAACGGGAGTAGTAGAGATAAATCTTCCCGTTGGGTTCAAACAGCACATTCGCGTCAATAATGGGGTAACCCGGGTCGAAGACGGGGCGGGCGTACAGATCGATAAAAGGTCCGGTTGGCTGGTCTGCCACGGCAACCCCGATCTTAAAGTTTTCCAGCTCATTGGTGGGGTTCTCCTTCCATTGCGCGCTGTAGAACAGGTAGAATTTACCGTTGCGCTCATATACCTCGGGAGCCCAGAATGAGTGGATGCCCCATCCGTTTTTATTGTTATTGAAATAGACCTGGCCTTCCGCCTTCCAGTTGATCAGATCTGTTGAAGAGTAAGCACTGAAGCCCTTTTTGGCGCCGCCGCCGGTACCATACATATAATATTTATCTCCTTTTACATGCAATACGTAGGGATCTCCGAATTGTACCGGGAGCGGGTTGTTGGAGGTGTTTTGCGCCGTTGCGATCTGGAAAAGCAGTAGAAAAATGAATAAGGGAATTGTTTGTTTCATATGTGAATTAAGTTTAATATCGGGCATTTACATCCTTTTGCCAGATGCGCAGCGCTGTATCCAATGCCGCAACTTTACCGGGATCTGTTTTGGAAAGATCGGTTTGTTCACCGGGGTCCTGGTCCAGGTTATACAATTCTTTATGCCCGTCGTCAAAAAAGGAGATCAGTTTCCATGCTCCGCTTCGGACACTTCCTGCCGAACGCCCGCCTAAAAAATGCGGCCGGTCCAGCGGGTAGTGCCAGTAAAAGTTCCGTTGGGGTAAGCGGGCCTCCGGGTTCCGAAGTAAGGATGCAAACGAAATTCCATCCAGCGGCTGGTGATTACCTGCAGCTCCCGTTAGCTCCATCAGGGTAGGATAAATATCATAATTGGCCAGCGGCCGGTTACAGGTAACGTTCGCTTTTATCGTTCCTGGCCACCAGGCAATAAAGGGTTCCCGTACCCCACCTTCATATAACGTACTCTTGCCACCCCGCAACGGTGCATTCGAAGTGATGGTGGTTTCGCCCCCGTTATCACTGGTAAAAATAAGCACGGTATTTTGGTCCAGTCCCAGTTCTTTCAGCAAATTTATAATGGTGCCCACCCCTTCGTCAATGACCTTTAGCTGGGCAGCCAGGTGTGGATTATGATGCGTGGCCTTTGATCCGGAAGGCCATTTTTTATAAGGGTCGTTATCCGGGTTTTTGGAAGTAGGAGGGCTGGTACCCGCGTCTTTCTTTTGCTGAAAATGCCGTACGAGTTCCGGTTTGCCATGTACCGTTGTATGCACGGCGTAATGGCTGAGGAATAAAAAGAAAGGCCGCTGCCGGTTCCGTTTAATAAATTCAAGCGCTTCCTGGTTCTGCCGGTCTGTAATGTATTCATGCGCACCCGGCAGCCGTTTTTTCATCTCCCGGTTGAAATCGTAAGGGTGAAAGTAGGTGCCTTCACCAATGCCCCGGTTCTCACTAACCAGTACCTCATCAAAACCGTGCTGATCCGGAAGGGTTTCTTCCGTTGCGCCTTCCTTTACATAGCCCGAGAGATGCCATTTGCCAACAATGCCGGTGTGATATCCGCGCGTTTTTAAAAGTTCGGCGATCGTAACATAACCGGTATCCAGGTGCTGTGCCGCCCTGGGACGCAGATAGTCGGTAATGCCAATGCGGGCCGGATATTGTCCGGTCATCAGTGCAGCACGATAGGGAGAACATACCGGGGCGGCAGCATAAAAACAGGAGAACCGCATCCCTTCTTTTGCAAGGCGGTCCAGCGCCGGGGTTTCGTTAAACGTATTCCCATAACTGCCCAGCTCACTGTACCCAAGGTCATCTGCAAGAATATAAATAATATTAGGTGGCTGCCTTTGTGCATCCGCTGTGGTTATGATCAGGAGCAGGCAGAGAAGACCTGCCATTCTTTTCTTCATACTGCTGAATAAGGGCAGTAAGATACAGATCTTATTACAAAAAACAATACAATGCTGATTCATCCGGCAAACCTTTATAAAATAGCAAGGTAACAGTAGCTCCATTCTTACAGTAAAAAAAATGTAGCGGAATCTGTAAATATTGTGGACGGAAATAAAAAACGGGTTTTTTAGTCTACTTATTTGATAGACTGATTAAAGTCTACTATTTTTGTCGACTTTAAAACGAAAAAAAATGTATTGGCATACCAGCAACACTGTTTACAGGAAGGCATACGCCTTTGTAATACGGGCAATAAACGCGGATCATACAAAATTTATACATTTTAATACAAAAGTTAAAGCAGGACGGGGCAGGCACGGGCTATATTGCGGCTCTGAAACCGGGACCAGGAGCGCCGATTGCTTTGATCAGGGTCCTCTCTGCGATTACTGCCGGTTGCTTGCAGTTGCTCAGTATTTTAATTGTTACGTGCCCGTTAACGAACGGCTGTTTTGTGGTTTGATAAAATTAAAGGCATAAAATGAAGTATGTGAAAAACTTTCTATCTTATGGGGGATCCTTGCTTGTTTTTATGATTTGGCCATTTCTCTTAAAGGCGCAGCAGGAATCAGATACGCTGGACCTGGGCTATAAGAAAAGCAATGTGGAGGACTATAGTGGTGCGGCCTATACAATTTATATGGACGACCTCCGGCACATTCCCGTAACCAACCTCACCAACCTGTTAACGGGGCTTGTACCCGGCTTTTCATCCGTGCAAACATCGGGAGGAACCGTAAACGAAGAGGCCAATTACTGGATCAGGGGGATCCGTACAAATGCAGAGGGCATACTGGTACTTGTAGACGGGCAGGAGCGGGCTTTTGGGATCTTATCGCCGTATGAGGTGGAAAGCATTACGGTCTTAAAAGATGCGCTGGCTACGGTATTATACGGCTCCCGGGCGGCTAATGGGGCCATACTGGTTACAACAAAAAAAGGCAAAAAAGGCCCGCCTGTTGTGGAGCTTACTGCAAAGCTGATCAATCAGAAACCGCTGAACCTCCTCAAACCCCTGGATGCACTGGGCTATGCCGAACATTACAACCAGGCGCTTAAAAATGACGGGATGAATGCCTCTAAAATGTATTCGGGGAATTATCTGCAACAATACCGGAGCCGGGTGGGCGTAAATCCCGAGTATTATCCCAATGTGAACTGGCTGGACGACTATTTTAAAAAAGAGAGCTGGGTGCAACAATATAATTTAAGTATATCCGGGGGATCGGACCGTACGCGGTATTTTGTAAACGGCGGCTTTTTAAGTCAAAACGGTATGTTCCGCACCGATAAGGCGGCAACATACAATACCAATAACAGCACAAAACGCTATAACCTGCGGTCAAATATTGAGGTGGATGTAACCCGTTCTACCTTGCTGAACGTGGATCTTTACGGATGGTATGATGCACAAAACAGACCCGGAGGCGATTCCTATGGCGCCTATAGCGCCCTGATGACCACTCCTGCAAATGCATTTCCGCCCTATTATGCAGACAACGGTCAGTATTTGGACCAGGATGGAAATCTTATAAAAGGCATCGATGGTAAAATTACTGCCGGTGACGGCATTCATGCTAACCCATGGGCACTGCTCAACAGGAACGGGTACAGTATTTTGAGCAGGGTTTATGGTTCCTTCCGTACAAAACTGACCCAGGATCTGGCCGTTCTCACACCGGGGCTCAAAGCTGCTGCCCAGCTTTCTATGGATACGTATACTGCCGCCGTTACGGATCGCCAGAAAGCCTATGCCTATTACCAGTTGTCGGACCTCACCCGTCCCAACGTGCTTAAACGGACCAACAGCGATCAGCAGATGAACAATAATGTAACGGATCAAAGCAGTGAAGGACGGAATGGGCTTGATCTCCAGTTGTCGTATGAAAAAACGATGGGAAAGCATGCGGTATCGGCTCTTGCTTTTTATAATCAATATGAGTTTACAGATCAGACCTCTGTGCCAAGCCGGTTTCAGACGATCGGGTCCTGGCTCGGTTATAATTATAACAGGAAATACTATCTCGATGTAACAGGATCATATCAGGGGGTGTACAAATTTGCGCCGGGCAAACGCTTTGGCTTTTTTCCGGCGGTTGCGGCGGGCTGGACCATTTCCAATGAACCGTTCTTTGCCGGGATCAAAGAGTATATTCCCTATTTTAAATTGCGCGGGTCTTATGGCCTTGTGGGCAACCAGCGGGGTGTTTCCGAGTTTGTGTATATGGGCCGGTTAAACAATACGGCCAATATCTACAATTTCGGCAATACTATGGGAGCTGTGGGCGGCTATATAGAGGACATCATCGCCAACCCGGCCCTGACCTGGGAGAAATCCGAGCAGATCAATGCCGGAGCTGATCTGAGATTGTTTGGTGAGCGGCTCCGCTTCGTTTTTGATTATTTCCATGATTCCCGGTATGATATGTACATGGTCAACGAGAATGTACCGGCGCTTTTTGGTATGGTGACCACGGTCCGGCAGAATATCGGGAAAATGGAAGCACACGGGTATGAACTGGCGGCATCCTGGAACGCAACAGCAGGCAAACTGGGATACAACATCGGAGGCACCTATTCTTTCTCACAGAATAAAGTGCTCAAAACGGGTGAGGTGCAGGAACCGTATTACTGGCTTCAGGATGCGGGTTATGCAATGGATATCCGGAGAGGGTATGTAGCAATGGGATTGTTTCAGTCCTACGATGAAATCGCATCGGCACCCAGGCAAACATTTTCGCAGGTACATCCGGGCGATATCCGGTATAAGGATATTAACGGGGACGGTATTATCGACAGAAATGATATTGTGCCCATCGGTGAAGGAAATACGCCGCGCATCTCTTATGCATTCAATGGCGGTGTTTCCTGGAAAGGAGTGGGGCTCGACTTTTTATTCCAGGGGGCATCCGGGGTTACGCGGATGCTTGGCGGAATGGTAGCATATCCCTTCCTGGCCAACGGGAATATCTATGAGCACCAGCTGGATTACTGGAGCCCGGAAAATGCAGATGCAAAGTGGCCGGTGATCTCTACGCTGAACTCCGGTGTAAACAATACCCAGGCATCCACATTCTGGTTAAGGGATGCCGGTTATCTGCGGCTGAAAACAGTTCAGCTCTATTATGATATACCGGAGCGGGTATTAAGGAAGGGGGTTATTAAGAATATACGGGTTTTTGCAAGCGGATATGATCTATATGTGTGGACACCTTATGACAGTCCGTTGGATCCGGAAGACAATGGAAGTTCCAACACCATGCCGTTGACCAGGAATCTAAGCGTTGGGTGCACTTTAAGGTTTTAAAAAGAAAACAGGACCATGAAAAGTTTAAAAAATATTATAGCGGCCGGCGCAGTAACCGCGTTATTGCTTCCGGCATGTCATTTTCTTGATGAAAAGCCATACGACTGGGCGCAGCCAAAGGATGTATTTTCTATGGAGGCCAACTATGAAAAACCGATCAACCAGGCCTACTCTTATCTGCGGGGCGGCTTTGGCAGAATTGGGGGGGCATTCCTGGATGCGGCTACAGACGATGGAATGGCAACCATCAGCGGCTCGGTCATACACCGGTTATCACAGGGCTATATAACCTCCAGCAATCCTGTCGAAAACTGCTGGGGCGCCTCTTACCAGGGCATCCGGCAGGCATTGTTCGTGCAAAAGAGCCTCAATGAGATCGACCTGGTATTGAACAATAAAACATCGGAAGATGTACTTGCCATAAAGAATACCTATTCCGGCGAAATGTACTGCCTGCGTGCTTTGTATGAGTATGACCTGCTCCGGCATTATGGCGGCTATCCCATCATCAATGAATATTATAACCTGGGCGACCCGGCATTGAATGAGAAAAAGCGGAGCTCATTTGCTGATTGCGTAAAAAACATAATCAGTCTTTGCGATTCTGCGGCAAAATACCTGGATGTGTTACCCGTGGGAGGGAATGGAGGATACGGACGCATGACAAAAGGTGCCGCGCTGGCGATAAAGGCAAAAACACTGGTGCTTGCGGCCAGCCCCTTGTTTAATCAAACCGGCAACAGCAATGCGCTGACGGGGTATACCAACCCGGGGGGGGATGAGATCAAGGGCCGTTGGGAGACTGCTGCTGCGGCCTGTGCTGCGGTGATCAATCTTAAAAATACGGCGGCAAAAGAAGTGTACTCCCTGCATGCCAGCTATGAAAAATTATTTGTAACCTCCCCTAATAACGAATACATCGTTTTTGTTGGAGGCCCCAAGCAAAGCGATCTGGAGAACAGGCAATACCCGCCCTCGCTTTCTAAAAGTTTGGGAGGCGGTACGGTTCCCACGCAGGAGTTTGCCGACGCGTTTACCAAAAGCGATGGTTCTGACTATACAAGGGAAGACCTGACCACCCAATATAAAAACAGGGATCCCCGTTTTAATGTGATGGTTGGGTTTAACGGTGCGGTATACAGCAGCCTGGGAACGATTTATACCAAACTGGGCGAAGGTGCTACTGCTGATGGGCTGAACACCGTGGTAGACCGCTCTACCAATACCGGGTATTACCTGCGGAAATTCCTCGACCTGAATGTCAATTTTACAAAAGCCACTCCGGGAACGGCATTCCATCTTTTTCCGCTGATCCGTTTGGCGGATGTGCTCCTGCTGTATGCGGAGGCCATGAATGAAGCATACGGGCCGGATGCCGATCCGCAGGGCTATGGGCTCACTGCAAAGACGGCAGTGCAGAAGGTACGTGCCAGGGCCGGTTTTACCGCTGCAGATAAATATTTGCAAAATGTAAATGCTCCCGATCAGATGCGCATCAAGATCCGGAATGAGCGCAGGATCGAACTGGCGTTTGAAGAGCAGCGGTATTTTGACTTAAGGCGATGGATGCTGGGCGACCAGTTGAACCAGCCGGTAAGCGGTATCCGTATCGAACAGCGAAGCGGGGTGCAAACAGGAACTTATTTTACGGTAGACGGACAGCGGCGGTTTGAAACAAAAATGTACCTGCATCCGATACCGCTGAGCGAAACAATGATCTTGCCGGGGATCGTACAAAACCCTGGCTGGTAGCCAGCTTAAAATCATGAATTGTATGAGAAGAATAATATTGACAGGGCTGTTATCCATCCTTTGCCTGTGGGGGTTTTCGCAGGTTAGGATCAATGGAACCGTAACAGGCGAAGCCGGAAAAGAACTGAACGGGGTTTCTGTTACTCAGAAAGGAGCCCAGGGCGGAGCCATTACAAATGAAAGCGGAACATTTACAATTGTCCTTGATCCGGACAAAGAACCGGTGCTTTTATTTTCCATAATCGGGTATAAAAACGAATCGGTTACAGTTGGCACAGACCATACCATCCAGGTGCAGTTGACAGAGGAAAGCGCCGGACTGGATGAAGTAGTGGTTGTGGGATATGGTACGCAGAAAAAAGTATCGGTTACCGGTGCCATCGCAAATGTAAATGCCAGCGAGATCCGGAGCGTGCCGGTATCCAGCGTTACCAATGCCTTAACAGGACGTGTGCCGGGGTTGATCACCCGGCAGGCCAGCGGCCGGCCGGGACGGGATCAGGCTCAGCTTTTTATCAGAGGCCGCGCCACATTTAATAATTCGGACCCTTTGGTACTGGTAGACGGCGTGGAGCGGGATTTTACCCAGATCAATGCAGAAGATATTGAAAGTATGTCGATCCTGAAAGATGCCTCCGCCACAGCCGTATACGGGGTACGGGGCGCAAATGGTGTGGTGCTGGTAACCACCCGGCGGGGCTCGGAAGGGAAATCCCGGATATCGTTCGTAGCCGAATACGGAGTTACCCATTTCAACAGGCTTACCAGTGCCCTCAATGCGGAAACAACCTCGCTGTTCCAAAGAGAGGGGACCATTAATGTAGGGCTTGATCCTTCCGTTACTTCCAATACCAGCAATTTCCCGGTATCGGAATACGACAATTATTTATACCGGACACAGCTAAGTCCCTTTACACACCCCGATAACAACTTTGTAGACCTGTTTACAAAACCGGGCGCCCAGCAAAAGTATAATGTCAATATATCGGGTGGTAATAAAGTGATCAAATATTTTGTATCAGTAGGTTATTTTACACAGGATGGTATGTTTGAGACCGACGTTAATAAACTGCGGGAAAAGCCCACCCTGCAGCAGCTGATACAGCTTTCGCCGGATGTAGACAAGGTATTGGTAAACCAGAATTATGATCCGGCATATTATTATAACCGTATAACCACACGTTCCAATATCGATATCCGGCTCAGTGAAGATCTGAAACTGGGTGTGGATGCGTCGTATCTCTTTAAAAAAGAGAACCGCCCCGGCACTTATGACGGGCTGACCAGCAATGCCGAGAACCTGCGCCTCTTTGCCTCGTTTTACCGGAATGCGCCACAGGCTTTTCCGCTGATGAACCCCAACGGGAGCTTTGCCGGTGCCATCGGAGTGTGGAGGCAGAACCCGCTGGTGACAATTACCCAAACAGGGTTTCGTGCAGATTATGATAACCAGCTGCAAACGGCCTTCTCGTTTAATTATAATCTCCGGAAGGTGTTGAAGGGATTTAGTATAGACGGGCGGTATGCCTTTGATGTGGATTGGAGCAACTGGAGGGGTATGCAATGGCGGCCCTACCTGTATTCATTCAATCCCAAGGACAGTTCCTATCTGCAGGGCTTGAACGGGGTGATCCCCGCCCAGGGATCCGGCAAAACTTCGGCAACCTACGACCAGTATGTGGAGTTAGCACTTCGTTATAAGGGACAGATCGGCGCCCGGCATAATCTTTCCGGGGTAGTGCTGGCCAACCGCAGCGCGGCATCCGTTCCCGGAGGCCAGTATTCCTATGTGCCGCATATTTACCAGGCATTGATCGGGCGGGTCAATTATGATTATGATAACCGGTATCTGTTGGAAGTAAATATGGGTTATAACGGTTCCAACCGTTTTGCTGCAGGCCACCGGTACCAGATGTTCCCTTCCGTATCTGCAGGATGGATCATTACCAATGAGCGTTTTCTGAAAAACACCGGACCGCTGAGTTTTGCTAAGCTCCGGGGCTCCTTCGGCCAGGTGGGCAATGATAAGCTGGGCGGGTTTTCTTACTATTATAAAACGAGTTACATAGATGGCGCCTCCTATTCATTTGGAGAAACCAATAACCCCAAAATAACGGGTCTTACAGAAGGGCGCCTGCCAAACGACCGTATCCAATGGGAAACCGCCTCCAAGTATAACCTGGGGATGGATACCCGCTGGCTGCGTTCACGGCTTACCTTCAATGCCGATGTGTTTAAAGAGCACCGTACCAATATCCTTACCGTTCCCGCGCGGTATATCCTGGCTTCAGGTGTAAACAGCCTGGCCCCGGAAAACATCGGTATTGTGGATAACAGGGGGTATGACCTGGAGCTGGGTTGGCAGGATGAAATCGTAAGCCAGTTTTCTTATATGTTCAAGGCGATTTACTCTAATGCCCGGAATACGATCATACAGATGAGCGAGGCTGTACAGCCGTATGATTATATGTATGCCACAGGACATGCCATCGGGCAGTTTATCGGGTACAATTATACCGGCTTATTTGCTTCGTACGATCAGATCGCAGCTTCTGCGCAGCAGTTTGGCTTAACCAACCTGGCTCCGGGAGATATGCGCTACAGGGACATTAACAAGGATGGGATCGTTGATCAGAATGATCAGAGTCCTATAGGATACAGTACCGTGCCTGAAATTACCTATTCGTTGTCAGCGGGCCTGGGATATAAGGGCTTTGATCTGAATGTACTGTTCCAGGGTGCAGCGCGCAGTTCTGTTTATATGGTAAGCGACCTGGGATGGGATAATAGCTGGGGAAATTATTACGAAGAACATATACAAAGATGGACGCCCGAAACAGCGGCCACTGCTACATATCCGCGTTTCCTGCAGAAGTCCGACGGTAATCATCAGAATTATTTCCTGTCCGATTTTTGGTTGCGTGACGGAGCATACCTCCGTTTGAAGAACATCCAGGCCGGATATACATTTGGGAAGTCCATGCTGAAACGCCTGCCGGTAAGCTCGGTTCGTTTGTATGCAAATGCCTTTAACTTACTCACCTGGGATAAGGTAAAAAGGGTCGATCCGGAATCGAACCCCGATAGGAATAGTGGTCAGTTCTATCCCCAGCAGCGGGTGATCAATTTTGGGCTTAATGTTAATTTTTAATTCAGGGAGTTATGAAACGAATATATACTTTAACCGTATTGCTCATGGTATTGGCCGGGTGCAGTAAAAATGGCCTGGAAAATACGGACCTTGATGAAATGACAGATGAAAAAGTGTTCACCAGTGTAGACAATACCCGGAAGGCACTTATTGATCTGTATGGCCGTATGCGGGAGGTGACGGCCAACAATAGCGGAAGTTTTTCCCGGCTTTTTGATATGAATGTGACGGTAGCTATGCTGGATAACGCAACAGATGACGGAGCGGGCAATACCACCCGTAATGCGGGTACCTCGCCCGGGATCCAGAAATACATTACCGGCGCCATTACAGCTACTGCCAACCCGGTAGTGGGCACCAATCCCTGGAGATACTATTATGGGGCCATCCGCAATGCCAATATTTTCCTGGCCAATATAGACCGCAGCCCGATGACGGAATCCGAAAAAAAGAGCAGCACCGGTCAGGCCCGTTTCCTGAGAGCCTATTACTATCATGAACTGTTCCGTTGGTTTGGGCCGCTGGTGATCACTACAAAGCCGGTCGATCCGTTTGCATTTGATTCAACAAAGCGGGAAAGCCTGAAAGCAACTGTCGATTTTATTGTGGGCGAATTTGATGCCCTCTCTCAGGAAGGGGTATTGCCGGACAGCTGGAGCGGTGTCGATTATGGCCGGGTAACAAGAACGGCGGCTATGGCTTACAAGGCGCGGACCCTGCTGTATGCGGCAAGCCCCTTGTTTCAGGAGTCTGGTGTAACCTGGGCACAGGCGGCAGCGGCAGCCCGGGAGCTGATCAGCTATGCAGAAACTTCGGGCGTGCACAGCCTCTATGTTGACCCGGATAGCCCGGGCAAAAGTTATACCCGGTTTTTTAATGAACGGAGCAATCCGGAAAACATCCTGGTGTACTTACGGGCACCAACCAATGACCTGTACAACCTGTTCCCTGCATTTAACCCGTGGAATGTGAACAAGGAATTAACAACCGTGCCTACACAATGGCTTGTTGACTGTTATGATATGATCGACGGTACAGAGCCGGTAACGGGATATAATGCGGACTATTCGCCCATTATCAACCCGGCATCAGGTTATGACGAGCAGAACCCCTACAAGAACCGCGATCCGCGGCTGGATCAATCGATCCTGCATAATGGCACAACCTGGCCCAATGTAAATAAAGGAACTGCTACGGTAGATATCAGGACCCCCAATAACTGGGGAAGCGGGTATTTCCTGGTAAAATACCTCGATGATCGTATCGATCATCGCAGCGGCGGAACCACTTCCATGAATTTTGTGATGATGCGCTATGCTGAAATATTGCTGGATTATGCAGAGGCCATCAACGAAGCCGGCGACGATGCGGGGGCGCGGGAAAAAGCAATCGAACAATTGAACAGGATCCGCGGGCGGGCGGGGATCACAAAACCGCTGGTTGCCTCAGACTATACGCAAAGTACGCTGCGGCAGCGCATCCGCAAAGAGCGCAGGGTGGAACTGTGTTTTGAGGAACACCGGTTTTTTGATATCCGGCGTTGGAAAATTGCCACAGAAGTTATGAACCGTCCCGCAATCGGCATTACAATGGTGAACGGAAAATATACGCGTAAGGTGCTGGATCAGCGGAGCTATAATGAGCGTATGAATCTTTCGCCCATACCAAACGATGAAACGAACAACGCCCCGCTAATTTATCAGAACCCGGGGTATTAAGCAATTGAATGATCTTAAATTTTATAAAAATGAGAAACCATAGTTACCTGTTAGGAATATTAACCGCAACTTTGTTTGTTGTTTCCTGCAAAAAAGAGATCGCCGAAGTGGATTATATTCAGGACATAGCGATCAGTTTTCAGGGAGTGGGAGACAGCAACATCGTGCAGCTGGGAAAAGGTACGGCACAATACATCGCAAAGATCGATGTAAAATCCGGCGGCAAGAGCATCAGCAATTTTGAAATATACAATGCCGATCCCAGAACGGGTGTAAAAACCACGCTGATAAGTGGTACCGCCGAGTTCTTTGAAAGCGGTACCGATCGTTATGCAACAGATTTTGCCGTCCAGGACCTGGTGGATAATCGCTGTATAAAAATAGTGGTTACCGATACCGCCGGGCGCGCTTTTGAAAAGAACCTGTTTGTAAGGATCACACCTGCAGTAGATTTTTCGCAGGCCCTGGAAGCAGAGACCGTTGAAAATTACTATGGCCCTTATTATGCAACCTGGCTTTCCGGAAGGGTCTATATGCGTCGCAATGAAGAACACAAGGCAGAAATAGACCTGTCACTGGGCGATGTGGTTATTGATGCAGAGGGCCCGGCTCCGGTGCCGGCCCTGGTAAACCCGGCCAAAAGGGCAAGCTACGGGTTACTGACCATTGCCGGCCTGCAGGATGCCCGGTTTGATTCCACCACACTTACAAAAGCGGATTATGACAATGTTACAAAAGTAAATGCCGCGCCCATTACCGCCCTGCCCGATCCCCAGCAGGATGTGTTAAGGTTGAAAAGCAACAAAGTGTATGTTTTTAAAACGGCAAATGGTAAAAAGGGACTGATCTGGATTGGTGCACTTACGCAAAAAAGCGGAACAATTGAGCGTACCGAAGGTAATTGGGTACCCAATACAACTTATTACGAGGCAGCAATGACAACAAAAACAATAATTCCTTAATATGAGTGGAGTACAACAGGGGATACCTTCAGTCATTCCCTGTTGTATGTAGCGGCGATGATTGTATTCGGGATTTTGTCAAAAAAAAGGACAGGTTAAACCGGTAAAAGAAAAAAACGTCTAACTTAAAAATTCGGATCATATATGTTACGAAATACGATACTCTTTCTTTTAATGATGCTCGTGCATCAGCTACCGGCGCAGAAAAAGCCCAATATTATCCTGATCATGGCCGATGATATGGGCTTTTCGGACCTGGGATGCTACGGCGGGGAGATCCGGACACCGAACCTGGATCAGCTGGCAAAGGAAGGGATCCGTTACCGGCAGTTTTACAACGCTGCCCGGTGCTGCCCAACAAGGGCATCCCTGTTAACCGGGTTATACCCACATCAGGCAGGTATGGGCTGGATGGCGGCGGCAGACCTGGGTACCGGGCCCGCTTACCAGGATAACCTGAACAATGAGTGTGTTACGATTGCCGAAGTGTTGAAGGGCGCAGGGTATCATACGTACATGACCGGGAAATGGCATGTGACCAACGAGCGTAAAATAGATGGCGAAGTAACCGATAACTGGCCGCAGCAAAGAGGATTCGATCGTTATTTTGGCATCATCCCCGGCGGGGCCAATTATTTTACACCCGTGATCTACAGTGATAACCGGAGATATAAAGCCCCGGATAATTTTTACCTGACCAATGCGATCTCCGATACCAGTGTACGGTTTCTTAACGACCACTTCAGCAGGGACAAGAGCGACCCCTTCTTTATGTATGTGGCTTATACCGCGCCCCACTGGCCCCTGCACGCCTTAAAAGAGACCATCGATAAATATAAAGCAACATATAAGCAGGGATGGGATGCTATCCGGGCGGCACGCTTTAAAAAACAAAAGGAGATAGGACTGTTTGCAGCAACAGTCAAGGGAACGCCAAGAGATGCCACCGTGCCGGATTGGAGCCGGCTGACCGAAAATGAAAAGGATGAAATGAGCATGCGTATGGCCATTTATGCTGCGCAGGTCGACATCATGGATCAGGGTATCGGCAAAATTATTCAAACGCTGAAAGAGCACAAGGCGCTGGACAATACCCTGATCTTTTTCCTCAGCGATAACGGAGCCTGCGCGGAATTTATCAGCAGTGGTAAAAGCAAGGCCGTGGATGGAACCGGAGAAACATTTGAAAGCTACCGGCTCCCCTGGGCAAATGTAGGCAGTACACCTTTTCAGCAATATAAGCATTTTACTCATGAAGGAGGCATTGCCACACCGCTGATCGTTCATTGGCCGGAGGGTGTGGCGGCCAGCCTCAATAACCGGTTTGTTCCGGATTACGGGCACATTACCGACATCATGGCTACCTGCGTTGCCGTATCAGGTGCCAGCTACCCATCGGTATTCAGGGGGCATAACATTCATCCGATGCAAGGAAAAAGTCTGTTGCCGCATTTTTCCGGGCAGTCCAATAACCGCGGCAGGATTTACTGGGAGCACGAAGCCAATATTGCCCTGCGTGATGGGAAATGGAAACTGGTGGCCAAAACACCGGAAGATGCCCGGTTTTCAATGGATTCCCTGCAGCTCTATGATATGAATGCAGATCCTGCAGAGATGAACGATCTGAGCGCAAAGAACCCGGAGCGGGTAAAGGCCATGTATACAGACTGGGAGCATTGGGCCCGCAGTATCGGCGCATTTCCGCTGGATACCCGGGAGTATGGTGTGCGGATGCAGGCCTATCGCAGAAGCATCAACGGGAGCTTCGACGATAACCTCGGAGGCTGGAATGTGCAACGCGCAGAAACCATGAATGGTGCCATCTCCATCGATGCCGGCGGCCGCATCTCCGGAAGCAAATCTGCATACATTTCGGTACAGCAACCGGCAGCAAAGCCGGCGGCCCTCTCCATGTTGTGGCCGTTTAAAGCACAGCAGGGCGAGCGCTTCCTGCTGAAGATGAAAACAAAAGCCAATAAAAATACCCGCTTTTTTGTCCGCCTCGAAAGCACCGGCCCCGGAGCTCCGAAAGTGATTGACCAGGAGGTGCAGGTAAAACCGGATAAAGAAGATTTTGAATTTGCATCGGATGTCATTCCTCAGAACGGTATGTACCGGATAGGCCTTTATTTTGGAACGGCGGTGCCGGGTTCTGAGTTATGGATCGATGATGTGGAATTGGTTGCTTTAAAAAAATAACGATGTTTTTTAAAAAGATTTTTTTTGCGGCACTGGTCCTTGGCACAATGACGCAGGCAAAAGCCCAGTCTGCAAAACATGTGGTGCTCATCAGTATTGACGGCTTACGGCCGGAGTTTTATCTCGACCCCGCCTGGCCAACGCCTCATTTGAAACAGTTAAAACAGCAGGGAACCTATGCCCGGCAGGTAGTGGGTGTGTTTCCTACGGTAACCTATCCCTCGCATACGGCCATTATTACAGGACAGCCTCCAGGTAAGCACGGCATCTATTACAATGCACCGTTCGAAGCTCCCAAAGGGCGCTGGTACTGGGAAGACAGTTCGATAAAAGTACCTACGTTATGGACTGCTGTAAGAAAAGCAGGGCGTACTTCTGGAGCCGTAATGTGGCCGGTAACAGTAGGCGCACCGATCGATTATAATTTTCCGGTTCGGAGGGCAGATGACGATGAAAAAACGGATCAGCTTTCGGTTACGTTACCCTTTGTAACGCCGGCAGGAATGCTGGATCAGATGGCTGAAGGTACAGGCGCTGCCATAACTGCAGATGATTTCAAGCATCAGAAGATCGATCATACCATTGGCCGGATGGCCGCGTTTATCTTTAAAAAATACCAGCCCTCCTTGCTGGCGGTTCATTTTATACAGGCAGATCATGAGCAGCATGAGCATGGCCGTAATGCCCCGGAGGTAAAACAGGCTGTGGCAGCAATTGACAGTATGATCGGATTACTGATGAACACCATCAGCGAAACAGGACAGCAGCAGCAAACCACCATTATCGTAACCGGTGATCATGGATTTGTGGATGCTACAAAAACCCTGGCGCCCAATACCCTTTTGGAAAAGAACGGGCTCATGGGCAACGAAGACTGGAAGGCCAGGTTTTATACGGCAGGAGGATCGGCTTTTTTATATACCCGCCGGCTCGGTGATAACGCCACGGCTCACCAGGTGGAAGAACTGCTGCGCAATGTGCCGGGCGCTGAGCAATGGTACCGGATCGTTACCCGGAAAGAGCTGGATGCGATAGGCGCAAACCCGGAAGTGGCGCTGGCGCTTGCAATGAAAAAGGGTATAGTGGCCAGCAATGCTGCAAAGGGTGCATTGGTACGCAATAAGCCGTTGGGAGGCGCGCATGGCTATTATCCGGATTTTGATGAGATTTATACCGGGTTTATCGCGGCTGGTTCAGGAATTAAAAAAGGAGCTTCACTGGCACAGCTGCGCATGCTCGATATTGCGCCGGTTGTTTGCCGCTTGCTGGGTATTTCTTTTGCCGGACGGGAGGCAAAGGCGTTGCCGGAAATTTTTTCAACACAATAACACCAATGAATATCAACAAATGAAGAAGACAAAGTTAATCGGCTGGGTACTCCTTAGCTTATGCGCTGTGATGGCAAAAGCCCAGCAACGCCCGAACATTATTTTTATTATGGCAGACGATCTCGGCTCTGCCGAACTGGGCTGCTACGGCAACACGTTTAATGAAACCCCAAATCTGGACCGGCTGGCCGGCGAAGGTGCGCAGTTCATGCAGGCTTATTCGGCAGCTCCGATCTGCTCGCCTTCCCGTGCGGGTATTATGACCGGGCAGTATCCGGCCCGGGTACGCATCACGGATTTTCTGGATAACAACGCAGACCGTTATCTGGATCCTTCCCGATCCTATACAGTTAACCGGGCGCTGTCTGCAGCAGGTTATCATACCGGCATCATCGGTAAATGGCACCTGGATACAAAGTTCAGTGATCCAAAGGGCAACCCAACACAACATGGGTTTGATGAGGTGATCGGTTCTGAAACAAAATATATTGCCGATGGAGACTATTTTTATCCCTATGATAAGATAAACACATTTACGACAGGGGCGGATGGTGAATATCTTACGGACCGGCAGTGTAAGGAAGCGTCGGACTTCATCAGGCGGAACAAAAAAGATCCGTTCTTTCTTTACCTGACATTCTATAGCGTACACACCCGGCTGGATGCCCCGGAGACATTGGTAAAAAAATATAAAGCAAAGTTCGACGGGAAATATGGGGCAGGAAAAGCGGAATCCCTGTTTGGCCCGCAAAACGAGCGGCATGAAGCCGATCACCTGGATAATCCATATCTCGCTGCAATGGTCGAACGGATCGACGCGGGGGTTGGTACGATCATGCAAACGCTGAAAGAGGCGGGCATCGATAAGAATACGCTGGTGATCTTTTTTTCCGACAACGGAGGCGTTTGGCATTTAGGCAACAACGGCATCCTGCGTGCCGGTAAATCCTGGCTGTATGAAGGTGGTGTCCGGGAAAACCTGATCGCCCGCTGGCCGGCGGGTATCCGTCCGCATACCACTGTTGATAGCCGTGTGATGGCCACTGATTTTTATCCCACCTTCCTGGAGCTGGCGCAAACAAAGAACCGCAAGGGCAATTTGCTGGATGGCAAAAGTATTGTGCCCCTGCTGCAGGGAAAAAAAATGGGCGAACGGGAACCGTTCTTCTGGCACTATCCTTCTGAAACGGGCCGCTGGGTAAACCGCATGTGCAGCGCGGTAAGGGACGGTGATTACAAACTGTTGTATTTTTATAAAGGCAATCGTACGGAATTATACGATCTGAAAAAAGATCCGTCGGAGAAAACGGACCTTGCCGGTCAGATGCCGGAAAAAACAGCGGCACTGAAAACGAAACTGGATCAATGGCTGAAGACCGTGAATGCAGAAGTACCGGATACAACAGTAAAAAAGAAAGTAAAAAAATAAACGGATTGAACGGTGTACGCGATAAGAATAACAGTAACCGGTTGCCGGGTCTTTGGAGAAAGGCGATCGGGTGTTTGGGGCTTCTGGGGCCGCTGTTGTTGGTGTCTACATTGTTGCAGGCTCAGAAAGTACTTTTTAAAAATTACAGCGTACGAAATGGCATGTCCTCGAATACGGTGTGGAACATCTTGCAGGACGACCAGGGTTATCTGTGGTTTGGTACAAAGAACGGACTGAACCGGTTCGACGGATATAATTTTAAGATCTACCAGGTACGGGAAGATAAAGATCATGCAGATAACAGCCTGATCCATTCTGTTTGTAAGATCAGCAGTACCACGTTTTGGGTAGGAACAGAAGAGGGATTGTATTCCTTTGATCTGACCCGCGAAAAATTTGTTCGGGTTGCTTTTGCAAAAAGGGATCTGATCTTCGATATTTTTAAATCCTCGGCCGGGGCCATCTGGGTGGCAACCCGCAGCAACGGGGTGTTCCGGTTTGATCCTGGCAGCGGTAAGGTACTGAACTACCGGGCCGGAACCGGGGGGCTTTCACTGAACCAGGTCCGTAAACTGGTGGAAGATGACCAGGGAAATATCTGGATGGGCACGTTTGGCGAAGGCATTGATGTATTGAACCCGGTTACCAACCGGTTTGTACATCATAAAGCAGGAACCGGAACCCTCTCCAGCAATTATATTCTTTCGCTGTATAAAGACCCCCAAGGGCATATGTGGGCCGGTACGCTTTCGGGAGGATTGAATAAATGGGATGCAAAGGAGCAGCGGTTTACGGCATTCCGTACAGGTAGTGCGGGGGCTATCAGCGATAATATTGTCCGGGCTATTTACCAGCCGATACCGGGACAGGTATATGTAGCTACCGAAAAAGGATTAAACGTTTTAAATACAGCCACCGGTATTTTTACAACCTATAAGAACGACCGTGGCGATCCTTATACCATCAGTGATAACGCAGTTTATTCCATTTATGAAGACCGGCAGGGAGGAATTTGGGTAGGAACGTATTTTGGCGGTGTCAATTATTTTTCACCCGGTGATGCATCATTTGAATTGTATTATCCGAACGGAAGTACCTACGGGCTCTCGGGCAGCGCGGTAAGTAGTTTCCTGGAAGACAGCCCGGGAAATTTCTGGATCGGTACGGAGAACGGGGGACTGAATTATTTTGAAACGGCTACCGGGCGGTTCTTAAAATACCCGTTTCCTCCCTATACCCAGCCTATTTCTTACAACAATATACATGCCTTATACAAAGACCGGAACAACCATCTTTGGGTAGGAACGTATTCGGGTGGCCTGAACGTTGTTGATTTAAATACAGGGCAGGTAACACAATATCATCATAATCCTTCCGACCCCGGAAGCATCAGCTCCAACAGCGTGTACGATATTTACGAGGACCACAGCGGTACCATCTGGGTTGGTACGGTAAAGGGACTGAATGTTTTTGATCCGGCCAGCCGGCAATTTACAAAGGTAACGGACATGGTGCTTCAGAACAGCTGTATCTATAAAGTGTATGAAGATACAGACCAGTGCCTCTGGATCGCTACTTATGAGAACGGGTTGATCAAAAAAGACCTGCGCTCAGGGAAATGGGATCATTATCTCACAACCGCCGATACGGGAAGCATCAGTTCCAATAAGGTCATTTCAATGTACGATGACCAGAAGGGGAACCTGTGGCTGGGAACTGATGGCGGCGGATTGAGCCGGCTTCAGAAACAGACCGGAAAATTTACGCGGTATGGGCCACGGCAGGGGATCAGTAACGTGGTATTTGGCATTGTGCCGGATGATGCAGGTCACCTGTGGCTTTCAACAAATAATGGCATCCTTAAATTTTCGGAAAACGACGGGCAGATCTGGTCCTATACCGGGTTAAACAACCTGCAGGGGAAACTGTATAATTACAATGCCTATTACCGTGCCCGTGATGGCCGGATCCTTTTAGGTGGCATTAATGGATTTAATGCGTTTTATCCGGATAAGATCCGGACGGAAACTTCCGGAAGCAACCTGATCCTTACCAGCTTTAAGATCTTCGATCATGAACCGGATCTGGGCGACAGGAAGAGCGCACTGAAGCAGCTGGTGGGGTTCACCCGGAAGATCGATCTTTCGTATAACCAATCGGTGATCAGTTTTGAATACGCCCTCCTTGATTTTAAGGATCCCGGCAAGATCAAATACGCTTACAAAATGGAGGGGTTTGATAAACAGTGGAACAATGTGGGTACGCAACGGGTAGCCACGTATACCAATCTGCCTCCAGGGGAATATACTTTTAAGGTAAAGGCAACGGATGTTTACGGAAACTGGAAGTCCAGGGAGGTGTCGGTAGCCGTACGTATACGCCCGCCATTTTACCGCACCAATCTGGCCTATTGCTGTTATGCCGCCATCCTGATCGCTGCAATTTTTTTATTGCGAAACTATTACAAGCGGCGGGAGGCACGCAAAAATGAGGTGCGGCTGGAGAAGATGAAAGTGCAGCGGGAGAAGGAATTCTATCAGCAGAAAATGGACTTCTTTACCACGATGGCGCATGAGATCCGTACGCCACTTTCGCTGATCATGGCTCCCCTGGAAAATCTGAAGGATGCGGAGCTTCAAAGTGAGCACCGGAAGCAGCTGAATGTAATGGAAGAGAACAGTGAACGCCTGCAGTCGCTCGTGAACCAGTTGCTTGATTTCCGAAGGATCGAGAGCGATATCTATACCATACGCAAAGAGCCGGTGGAACTTATCTCATTTGTTCAGGCGCTCTATGCGCGCTTTGGCGCTATCGCTGCGCAGAAGAAGCTGAAATTCCTGTTAACAACGGATATCGACCGGCTGACCATTGAGGCAGACCCTGAGGCACTGCAGAAAATACTCAACAACCTGCTGATGAATGCCTTTAAGTTCGCTGCCGGAACGGTGAAGCTCCGGGTGGGCCAGCAGGAGCCGGATGCCAGGGGCAACCGGTCCGTTACCATTCAGGTAAAGGATGATGGCATTGGTATACCGGAAGCGGAGCTGGCAGCAGTGTTTAAACCCTTTTATAAAGTGACCGGTGAAGCTGCGCAATTAAAGAACATAGGTGGTACGGGCATCGGCCTTTCGCTGGCAAAAGCGCTGGCAGAGAAGCATGCGGGATCGCTGTCGGCAGTAAACGCCAAAGATGGATTCACCACTTTTATACTTTCCCTTCCCTTTGAGGCCGCAGTAAATAATGAAGAAACCGGTTTGGCAATGGAAGAAGAAAACCAGGCAGGTGAAGCCGGCTACCCGGCAATCCTGATTGTGGAAGATGATCTGAATATGCTCGACTTTATTTCAGCCAACCTGAAGGCGGAAGGATACAATACCTGCTGTGCGATCAACGGGAAAGAAGCGCTCAGTATTTTACAGGCCCGGCAGATCGACCTGGTGTTATCGGATGTAATGATGCCCGAAATGGATGGTATTACCTTGTGCCGTCATATCAGGGAACAGATCAGCAGCAGCCATATCCCTGTAATATTGCTTACGGCAAGAGGATCTACCGAAGCGGAGCTGCAGGGGCTGGAGAGTGGCGCCGATGCTTATATTATGAAGCCCTTCAAATGGAAACAGATCACCGCTACCATAAAGAACCTGCTGGACACCAGGGCCCGCTTAAAAGAAAAATTCAGCGCGCATCCCTTTGTAAAGGTGGATACTTTGTATACAAATCCGAACGATAAGGTGTTTGTAGAAAAGATCACGGCCATTATTGAAGAGCGCCTGGACGATTATCAGTTATCTGTGGAGGAACTGAGCAAGGCTGTGGCAATGAGCCGCTCCACGCTTCATAAAAAACTAAAAGCCATCTCCGGGCATAGTCCGAACGAGTTTATCCGGGTAATCCGCTTAAAAGAGGCCGCCAGATTGCTGCTGTCCGGCAGTTGCAATATTTCTGAGGCCGGTTACCGGACGGGTTTCAGCGCGCCTTCTTATTTTACCAAATGTTTTACGCTCCAGTTTGGAGCCACACCCAGCGAATTTTTAGAAAAATATTTATCAGATCATGCATATAAAGAATCAGTCTTACGGAAAGATCAGGCGTAACGCCGGTATGGTATTCTTGTTGATCCTGCTGCACCTGCAGATCCAGGCGCAGCACGCCCGGCCCAATATCGTAATCATTGTGGCAGATGATATGGGATGGGGTGATGTGGGTTTCCACGGCAGTGAGATCCGCACCCCGCATATTGATCAGCTCGCCCATGAGGGCGTGGTATTGAACCGGTATTATGTAAGCCCTATCTGCTCTCCAACCCGTACCGGGTTAATGACAGGCCGCTTGCCGGAGCGGTACGGCCTGCGGGAAAACGTCATCGCTCCATGGCTCGATTTTGGTGTAGACACGGCCGCCGAATTCCTGCCCCGGATGCTGGCGCAGGCGGGGTATAAAAACCGGGCTGCGATCGGTAAATGGCACCTTGGGCATTCCAGGAGGAAATACCTGCCGCTCAGTCGTGGGTTTACGCATTTTTACGGTCATTATAATGGCGCTATCGATTATTTTACGCATATGCGGGAGGGCGAGCTGGATTGGCATAACGACTGGGAAACGGTACGGGATTCCGGCTATTCAACCGATCTGATCACTGCCGAGGCGGTCAGCTGCATCAGCCGTTATAAGAATGAAGGGCCGTTCTTCCTCTATGTTGCCTACAATGCACCGCATGGCCCGTTGCAGGCAAAGGAAGAGGATCTTGCCGGTTACGGGTTTGATCCTTCCAAACCTGTTTTTGGAAAAGAGGCGGGGAACGAGGGTGCTGCAGGAAGGGGCAATACGCGCAGGCAGACCTACTCGGCCATGGTTACCGCAATGGATGCCGGTATTGGCCGCATACTGGATGCGCTCAGGGTAGCGGGGATCGATGAAAATACCCTGGTCCTGTTTCAGAGTGATAATGGCGCTGCTCCAAAAGAAGGGGGGCGCAATCTGCCGTTGCGCGGGTTTAAATTTCAGGAATGGGAAGGCGGCGTAAGGGTGCCGGCAGTGATCCGTTGGCCCGCAGGGTTTAAAGGCGGCTGGACCAGCGAGCAGGTGACCGGCTATATTGATATAGCACCTACCCTCCGGGAAATAGCAGGCGTAAAAACGCTACCTCCGCAACCGTATGATGGAATCTCAATGGTTAAAAATCTGACCGCGCACAAAAAGATTCCACGGGATTTTTACCTGGGCAATGGTACACTCATCAGGGATGAATGGAAGCTGGTAATACCCCGGCCGGGCAATGCATCCGAAACCACCGGCCCCCAGCTGTTTGCTATTGATAAAGATCCTCATGAAAAAGAAGATGTGAGCGCACAGTTTCCGGGGCAGGTAAAAGCCTTGCTGACGGTATCAAAAAAATACCAGGCTATCACCCCGGCAGAAAAAGTGCCGCCGTATGACCAGGGCCGAAAGACCTTTAAAGCGCCTGCGAACTGGGATATTCGTGAATAGATGTTTTTTTACAATTGGCAGACATTGGAAAACAGCAATTTGTTGCAGAAATAGATACTAAAATGGTATATTTTCCGTTTAATGTTCAAATCGGAATGCTATGGCGAAAATATACCAGATAGAAAACAGTGCGTTGAAAATTGCTGTTTCCGAAAAAGGAGCGGAATTACAAAGTCTTGTTGATAAAAGCACCGGGCAGCAATATATGTGGGGCGGGGATCCGGCCGTATGGGGAAAACATTCGCCTGTGCTGTTCCCGGTTATAGGCGCATTAAAAGACAATACGTATCTGTATGAGGGGCGCAGCTATCACCTGAACCGTCATGGCTTTGCGCGTGAAATGAATTTTTTGCCTGTTGGCCAGCTGGCAGATGAACTGGTGCTCCTGCTGAAACATACCTCAGACACACTAAAAGTATACCCGTTTGAATTTGATCTGAAGTTAAAATACCGGCTCGATGGAAAAACATTGAAGGTGACCTATGAGGTAAGCAATACCGGGAGCAAAAGGATGTGGTTTTCTGTTGGCGGACATCCCGCCTTTAAATTACCCCTGTTTAAGGGAGATGCCTATGCGGAATACTACCTTGAATTTGAAGAAACGGAAACTGCAGGAAAATGGCCTATTGAAGCGGGAGGGCTGCTGGCCGGCGCACCGGTACCATTCCTGAATAACACCCGGGTGCTGCGTTTAAATAAGGGCTTATTTGCAAAAGATGCCGTAGTGTTGAAGGAGCTGAAATCCAGGAAGCTGGCGCTGCGTTCAGACAGGACCCAGAAGGGCTTCGACTTCAACTGGGAAGGATTTCCTTACCTGGGGATATGGGCCACCCCCGGCGCCGATTTTGTTTGTATAGAACCCTGGTGCGGGGTAGCTGACACCACTGGCCCGGTTCAGGATATTACAAAAAAAGAAGGGATCAATACGCTGGATCCCGGACAGATTTTTACAAGGACCTGGTCTGTAACAATAATTTCATAGATCACAGAGCCCTGATAAAAAAATAGTTTTGCTATTTTTAGGTCTTTACCAGATATCCCTGGTGCTGATTAAAAAAAGCGGATGATGTTATTTAAACGACAGAAAAAGGATAAGCGCTTTTGCGAAAAAGTGCTGGAAAACGAGTCGGCCTATCCCATCCGTACAAAAGAAGAAAGTCTCTTTTTTCTGATCGCCTTTTTTGAAGACCTGCGGCCGCCCAAAAAGGAGCTGCACCTGGCAGATGCCCGTATGAAGGAGATGATCCTTTTTCTGGAGGGGCATCCCACGCTTGTAGCCAAGCTGCAACACGCGGTACTGATTCAGTTGATCAATGCCCGGCTGGAAGTGGCCTTTACAGAGAGTGGCATCCCGCTCAGCAGTGGTTTCTGGGACGAGTTGATGGGGAAACTAAAACATAAGATCCTGCCCAAAGAACAGGATAAGGATGATTTTGTATATGTCTTGGACCGGGTGTTCTACAAAAAGAACGATCATGTATGGATCGAGGCCATCCGGCGTCCTACCTGGATCAGTTTTTTCGAATTGCTGCAGTTTACTTTGCAGGCCAAAGATCAGCGCCTGACGGAGCACCTGACCGATGCGCTGACCGTGTTGTCATTCCAGATAGCCAACAATGGCCTGGAAAAAGAAGTGGCCGGTTATATTGCACCCTTTCATTCAAAACAGGAGCATCCGTTTCTTTTACAGAGCCGGCTGCTCCACGAGCTGCAGCTACAGGTAAAGAACGACCCGTATAATATGCGGGAAGTAAGCAACCGGCTTAAAATCGTACTTTTTGAAATTGAAAATGAGCTCCACTATATCCGCCAGCACCAGGACCAGCGGGGAACCAGTATCCGGCAGAGCTACCTGTTGCTGATCCTCAGCGCCCGCATCGAACGGATGCAGCTCCTGCTGGATATGATCGATAATGATGATCATTTTGATATAGGCCGGTTTGTGGATCTTTTTAAGCTCCTGGTACGGAATGAGAACCTGAAGAACAGTATCCGCCAGTTTATTTCCCAGGGGGTGGGGTATATTGCCTACCAGATCGCTGAGCATAAAGGGCAAAAGGGAGGAAAGTATATCACTACCACCCGTAAAGATTACCTGAATATGCTGGTAAGTGCCATGTGGGGCGGACTGATCATCTGCTTTGTGGCCATCGTTAAAAACATGCTTGCCCGGCTGCATTATGCTTATTTCTGGCAGGGCTTCTGGTACAGCGTTAATTACAGTGCCGGGTTTGTGCTCATCGATCAAACAGGGTCTACACTGGCTACCAAGCAGCCTGCCTTTACGGCAAACGCGGTGGCGGTTTCTTTGGATTCAAAAAAGCATCAGGATCAGCCCGATCTTCAAAACCTGGCGCTCACAGTGGCCAGAGTGATCCGGAGCCAAACGGCTTCCTTTGTGGGAAACCTCATCATTGTATTTCCGGGTACCTACCTGCTGGCATGGCTCTATCATAAAATAGCGGGCGAAAAGCTGGTAGCGGGTAAAGCCGCCTTTATGTTGCTGCAGGAGCAGCATCCTTTTCAGAGTCTTTCGTTGATATATGCCTGTAATACGGGTGTGTTTTTGTTTTTGAGCGGGATCATTGCCGGATACGTGCAAAATAAGATCCGCTTTAGCAATATCAGTCACCGGCTTACCAATCATCCCGGTCTGCACAACAGTACTTCTGCTGAAAAAAGAAGCTGGTGGGCCCGCTTTATTGAGAAGAATGCCGGTGCTTATGCCGGAAATATCAGTTTGGGATTTTTCCTGGGTATGGCATCCACCCTGGGCAAGATCTTCGGCATCCCTTTCGATATCCGGCATATTACCATTTCATCCGGTAATATGGCCATCGGGGTTTACGGAGTTGGCTTTCAACATATTCCCACTGGTTACCTGGTTACCGTATTCCTGGGTGTTCTGGGTATTGGTTTTTTTAACTTCCTGGCCAGTTTTTCCCTGGCCTTTGTAGTAGCCGTTAAGTCGAGGGGTATTCAGCTACGCCGTTATCCTGAGCTGATCCGGGTCATTATCCGTCATTTCTTTAAAAAACCACTTTCTTTTATTGTACCGCCCAAAGGAGCAGCAGCACAATAATCTGCCACAGTTCGGCTATTTTTGTTGAACAGGGGTTCTTTACGATTTAATTTATGACAAAGAAGACAGGAACTTTTTTTATAGCAATATTAATCGCGCTCAGCTCCTTTTCACAGGAAAAGGTGACCCTTAGTGGTACGGTAAAATCTGCCGCCAGTGGTGAAACACTGATCAATGCGAGCGTGGAAGTGCAGGGCAAAAATGCCGGCACAACATCCAATGAATATGGGTTCTATTCATTAACACTTGCGGGCGGGGAATATATAGTTACCTATTCTGCCGTTGGTTTTGAACCGGTCACGGAAACCATACGGTTAACCGGTAATAAGGTCCGGGACATTTCGCTGCAGGAACAGATAACAGACCTGGACAGTGTTCAGGTTACGGCCAATACCCGGGGGCGTACCATAAGGGGTACGCAGATGGGCGTGGAGCGGCTTACTATGAAGGAGATCAACACCATTCCCATGCTGCTGGGAGAACGGGACATTTTAAAGGCCATACAGCTGCTGCCGGGTATCAAATCTGCCGGCGATGGCAACAGCGGCTTTTACGTGAGGGGCGGAGGCACCGACCAGAACCTGATCCTGCTGGATGAGGCCAACGTGTACAATGCCTCCCACCTGATGGGTTTTTTCTCCACGTTTAATTCGGATATCGTTAAAGACGTAACCGTTTATAAAGGCGGCATGCCTGCCCAGTACGGAGGACGGCTTTCTTCTGTACTGGATGTAAAAATGAACGAGGGCAATAACCAGGACTATGCAGTAAGCGGTGGAGTAGGACTGATCTCTGCCAAACTCAATGTAGAAGGCCCCATTCAGCGCGACCGGTCTTCCTTTCTTGTTTCCGGCCGGCGTACATACGCAGATTTATTTCTTCCTGTATTTGGCGACTCAACCAATAAGAATACCCGGCTGTTCTTTTATGATGTAAACGCCAAAATGAATTACACGCTGGGTAAAAAAGACCGGCTATACCTCTCGGGCTATCTGGGGCGCGATGTGCTTAAGCTGGAGAAGCAGTTTGGAATGGATTGGGGCAACAAAACCGGTACCTTACGGTGGAACCATATTTTTAACGACCGGCTGTTCTCGAATACTTCATTTATCTACAGCGATTTTAATTACAATATCGCCATTAATAATTCCAACAACGATCTCAATATCTTTTCCCAGATACGGGATCTTAACCTGAAAGAAGAAGTTCAATGGTATGCGGGCTCCAATCATTCGCTCCGTTTCGGATTCAACTCCATCTATCATACCATTACGCCGGGCGAAATAACCAGTTCCGGAAAAACCAGCTATAACAATCTTTATCTGCAGGATCGCTACTCCTGGGAAAATGCGCTGTTTGCATCGGATACCTGGAAGGCAGCGGAATGGCTCAACGTAACCTTCGGGCTCCGCGCTGCTTCCTTCTCTATTTTTGGCCCGGGTGATTTTTATGAAGTTGGCGCCGACGGGGAGGTTACCGATACCTTGCGGTATGCAAAGGGCGCACTGGTAAAGAACTACTGGAACCTGGAGCCACGGCTCGCCGCCAGCTTCATTTTGAACAACAGTACCTCAATAAAAGCATCCTACGCGCGCAATACCCAGAACCTGCACCTGATCTCGAACTCTGCGGCCAATTTTCCCACAGACAAATGGATCGCCAGTACCAATATCATTAAACCGGAGATCGTTGACATTTATTCCATGGGCTGGTATAAGAATCTTTCCGGCAACCGGTATGAGCTTACTACCGAAGCCTATTACAAAGCCTTTCAAAACCAGATCGATTACCGCACAGGTGCCGATGTGTATACCAATGATGCCATCGAAACCCAGTTGCTGTCTGGTATTGGCAGGGCTTATGGTATTGAATTATTGCTGAAGAAGAAACAGGGGCGGCTTACAGGCTGGGTGGGGTATACACTTTCAAAAACCGAAAGGAAGATCGCCGGTATCAATGACGGCGAATGGTACAATGCCCGGCAGGACCGTACCCATGATGTGGCCATTGTTACCAATTATCAGCTCAACAGCAAATGGAACCTTTCTGCTAACTGGGTATACTATACCGGGGACGCGGTTACATTTCCCAGCGGAAAATATGTGGTGGATAAACAGATCGTTTTTTACTATACCAAACGGAATGCTTACCGGATGCCTGCTTACCATCGCCTGGATCTGGGGGCTACCCGGCAATTGAAAACGCGGCGTAAAAATTCCTCATCCGAGCTGGCGTTCAGTTTGTTTAATGCCTACGGGCGCGAGAATGCCTACCTGATAACCTTTGAGCAGAATGATGACAACCCGGATATTACCGAGGTTACGCAAACATCCCTGTTCCGTTTTGTACCTTCCATTTCCTGGCATTTTAAATTCTGAACCGGCATGAAAAAGATAAATTGCATTTATTGCTGTGGATTGCTTGCGTTTTTCTTTCTGATCGCTGCAGGATGCCAGAAGGTGATCGATGTTCATATTGAGCATACCGGCAAAAAATATGTGATAGAGGGCACCGTTGCAGATAGCCCGGACTCCTATAGTGTGATTGTATCACAGACACTGGACGTATCGGATCTTAATATTTTCAAAGGGGTAGAAGATGCTGTAGTGTCTATTGCAGAAGAAGGAAGGCCCCCGGTAGTACTGCAGCACAAAGGCAACGGGCTTTACCGGGCAAATGCTTCCGGCACGCCGGGTAAGACCTATTACCTGTCTGTCAGGATCGGGAATGAGGTTTTTACCTCAACCTCCGTTATGCCCCCCAAAGTAACATTTGATTCCTTATACACCACCAGCCGGATGTTTGTGGGCCGGAAACAGCTGATCCCTACCGTGGAGTTCAAGGACCCGCCGGCAATAGGAAATGCTTACCGGTTCACACAGTTTGTAGATGGGGAAAAGGAAAACACGATCTTTGTTACGAATGATAAACTGATCAACGGCCGGAACGTGGTATATGAACTGCTGATCTTTTCCAGCGACGACAGTGCGGATCTGAAACAGGGGGATAACCTGCGGGTAGAGATGCGTTGCATCAATACGGAGAATTATGATTTCTGGTATAGTTTAACACAGAACGCGCTGGGCCAAAGCCAAACTGCTTCCCCCGGCAACCCTGTAAGCAATATCCGGGGCGGAGCTCTTGGTTACTTCAGTGCCAATACATTTGACAAGAAAGAGATCTATGTTAAATAGAAAACTCCTTAAATTGTAAACGATGAAGCCATCACATATTGAACATATCGGTTTGGCCGTGCGGGATCTGGAAGCAAGTATCCGTTATTGGGAGGAAGTGTTCGGGTTGAAATGCTACCGTGTTGAAACGGTAGCTGATCAAAAGGTAAGAACCGCCTTTTTTAAAATAGGGGATACAAAAATAGAACTTCTCGAATCTACAGATGCCGACGGCCCGGTAGCCCGCTTTATTGAAAAAAAAGGGGAGGGCGTACATCATATCGCATTTGCTGTTGACAATCTGGAGGCAGCGCTGCAGTCGGTGCAGAAAAAAGGAATTAACCTGATCGATCCGCAGCCCCGCCCCGGTGCAGAGGGGTTGGAGATCGCATTCCTGCATCCGAAATCGACCTATGGCGTACTAACGGAATTATGTTCGAAAAAAACAACGGGAGAATAAATTGCATATGAAACGGATGAAACCCTGGTACACTTTTTTCCTGCTTCTGTGCCTTGCGGTTGCCAGCAACGGAATGGCGCAGGGATACGATTATGCAAAAGAATACCTGCTGCTTAAAAAGCAGATAGTCCGGCAGTATTATGATTCTTCGCGCAGTTATTACCGGGAGCATGCACCGGTGCGCCCGGATGACCGGCCATCTTCTTACCTGTGGCCGCTATGTGCCTTGCTGGAGGCCTTTCAGGCAGGTGCGGGGGTAGATCTGGCATCCGGAGACGTTGAGCATACATTTGCGATCATCCGCAAATATTATGACCGGCGCCCCCCGGCAGCAGGGTATGCTTCCTATCCGCCGGAACTGGGCGGTGGTGATCGTTTTTATGATGACAATCAATGGATCGGGATCACCGTCATGCATCAATATGAAAAAACAAAGGAAAAAAAATGGCTGCATACAGGAATGGAGATCTACCGGTTTATGATGACGGGATCGGATTCGGTTTCCGGAGGCGGGCTTTACTGGCAGGAGGGAAAGAAAAACACCAAGAATACCTGCAGTAACGGACCGGGGATCCTGCTGGCGCTTCAGCTGTACCAGGCTACCGGCGACAGTGCCTATCTGAGAACGGCCACCGGGCTGTATCAATGGGTAAACCGGTGGCTTCGTACACCGGAGGGATTGTATTATGACAACCTGCATTTAAAAGATCACCGGGTCGATAAGCGGATCTATTCGTATAACACCGGGACCATGCTTGAAGCAGCTGTGCTCTTCTATGAAATAACCAGTGAACCGTCCTATCTTGCTGCCGCTCAGAAAATGGCAGCCGGTGCCGACCGTTATTTTCTTAAAGACGGGCAGCTCAAAGACAATTTTTGGTTCAATGCCGTATTGCTGCGCGGATTTCTGCACCTCTGGCGGGTTAACGGGGATGCGCGCTATCTGCAGGCCTTTCGCGGGGCAGTGGATGATGCCCTTTCCCATAAAACGGAACTGGGCCTGGTTGGGAAAAAGGAAGGGACTCAGAACCTGGTACCCCAGGGAGGAATGCTGGAACTGCTGGCGCATATGGCGCTGCTTCAAAAGCGGGGTGTGCTGAAATAATTGTGCTATTTTTATACCAAAATCCCGTATTGCAGCTAACAAAAAAACATAAAATAACTGCGCGGTTCCTTGCACTGGCCCTGCTGGGCTTTTTTAGTTTTTTGATGCTGGAGATCACCCTGCGCTACATCCCGGCCAGCCGTACGGCGGCTTTCCTGCAGATAAAGCAAACGGAGGCTGGCGGATTGTGGTATTATCTTCCGGTATTTTACCTGCACGTGTATACTTCAATGTGCTGCCTGGTGGCAGGGTTTACCCAGTTTAACGGGTACCTGCTCCGGAAGCACAAAAAGATACACCGCACGGTGGGATCTGTTTATGTAGCTGTGGTGCTCTTCTTTTCGGCCCCAACCGGCTTTGTCATGGGGGTGCACGCCAACGGAGGATGGTTGGCCGTTTTATTCTTTACAACCCTTTCTGTATTCTGGTGGGGCGTTACGTTGCGGGCGGTACTGGCCGTAAAAAAAGGAGATTTCCGGCAGCACCGGTTCATGATGATCCGGAGTTATGCACTCACCTTATCTGCTGTTACACTGCGGTTGTGGAAGTGGATCCTGGTGCAGCTCTTTCATCCCGCGCCTATGGACGTGTATGTGATCGTGGCCGGCCTGGGCTGGATTCCTAACTGGCTGTGCGCAGAATATATCATTTATAAAATCAGATCAAAATGAAATACGCTTATTCCGCTACACTGCTTTGTTTATTGTTATTCTTTTCATGCAGGCCCAAAAAGGCGCCGGCTAAAACGGATGCGGCTGCGGCCATGGCCCGGGAGCTGCCACCGGAGTTGCATACAGATCTTTACGGCAACTGGGTAGGCGATTTTGTAAGTATATCCGGGGAAGAGCCGGATTATGAGGATGTAGCCCGGATCAATATCCGGCTCACCCGCATCACTGCCGAAGGGGCAGAGGGGCGGAGTGTGGTAAAGGGAAACGACCGGCCTATGAAGGGTGCGCTTACCGTTGCAGGGAACAAATATTCCTTTATAATGGATGAGCCCGGCAGCGACCGGCACGACGGGCGTTTTGAATTTTCCATCGCCGGGGATACCTTGCGCGGGCGCTGGAAGGCCTATAAAGCAACCGGGGTAAAGAACCCGGTAAAGGAATTTGTGCTGGTGAAAAAGCCGTTCCGTTATAATGCAAACCTGATGCTTCCCGAAGACTGGGAGTATGTGGATTATGAAAACGGGCATACCCAAACGGAACTTTATACGAATGAGGACGGAACGGTGGATTCTTCCATAAACAAGGTATACCGGTCGGCATCAGATGAAGTATATAAGCTCAACGGCTCTGCGGAGGAATTGACGGAGAAACAACTCAAAAACCTGAAAAAGCTCGACCTGGAGATCATCCGGAACACCATTTTTGCAAGGCATGGCTATTCGTTCAAAAGCAAGGGGGTACGGCAGTTTTTTGACCAGGTGGAGTGGTATGTGCCGGTAACCAATAGTGTCGAGGGGGTGCTTACCGGCGTGGAACAGAAAAATGTGGCCTTGCTGAAACGGTTTGAGAAATACGCCCAGGACAATTACGACACTTTTGGCCGCTGACCGGTTTCGCCAATATCTTGATCCGGATCATGATAAGAATTTTTTGAAATCATGAACGCTTTGATTAGTTTTACATCCGAATTGTAAAATAATATGGAATGCACATTTGGAAAGTCTGTCGGTCATCCTCCGGAGGCTTTTGTTTTATGGCTGACCCTATCTGCTGACTCCCCTGTTTTACGATTTTTTTTATTTAAAGAAATATGAGACAATTTATGGAGGGAACTGCCCGCAAAGCGTTCCCCGCTTTTATGAGAAAATGGAATTGCTTATTGGGTGTTCTGGTTTTCCTGCTGCTTTTTTCCTGTAACGACACCAAACCCCGGGGAAAGAAACTGGGAGCGGATCTTGATATTCCGGATTCCGTGGAGATCAATTTAAAGGACCCGGAAAAAGAAAAGGAGCTGCCGAAAAAGAAGCGGATCTTTATGACCTTTGATGACGGCCCGAACCTGGGCACCCGGAACCTGCTTACCATCCTGAAGGAAGAAAAAGTACCCGCTACTATGTTTTTGATCGGGCTGCACACCAAGGCCAGTCCGGAGCAAAAGCTGATGTGGGAGCAATTGCAAACATTTCCGGATATTGAATTATTCAACCATAGTTACTCGCATGCATGGCGCAACCGCTTTACCGGTTTTTATAAGAACCCGGACTCGGTTATTTCTGACTTTAACCGCGCCCAGGCAATGATGATGCTGAAAGAACCCATTGCCCGCACACCCGGCCGGAATGCCTGGCGTATCGACAGCATTACCCGTACGGACCTTTTAAAGAACAAACCGGTGATCGACTCCCTGCAGCGGAAAGGCGGGTATGTGCTCATTGGATGGGACCTGGAATGGCAGTTTAATCATAAAAATGCGCAGGCGGTACAAACCCCGGACCAGCTGATGGCCCAGGTCGATCATATGTTCTCATCAAATAAAACACTTAAACCCGATAACCTGGTCATCCTGGCGCACGATCAGATGTGGAGAACTTCAACGGATTCGCTGAAATTGCACGAGTTTATCAGGAAATTAAAGGCCCGCCCGGGATATGAACTGGCGCTGATCACCGAATATCCGGGTGTAAAAGAAGCGCTGGCCAACCAGAAGCGCTTTTAAGAACCTTTTTTCCACCTCTGCCTGCGGTTAAGGCTGCCTTCGGTGCCTGTGCCTGGAGCTTCATGGCCAGGTGTACGGGTTGAAAGCGGATGCATAAAACCAAACAGTTGCTTCGTAGGAAGATGCACAAGCATGATCACAATGTGTGTCTGCCTTCCATACCCGATAACCGGCTGCCGGGAGGAGGAATTACCCGGGATTCAATACCGCCTGCTGGTATCTGCCGTCTAAAGTCTTATCCTGTTTTGAAATTCAATTGGACCGGTGATCCTATCTGCATTCAGTGTTTCTGCGTTTCAGTGGTCTTTTTTGTATAAATTCGTCCGTATGATCCAAAATATATTAATGAAAATGAAGCATTTTTTTACGATTGGTGCACTACTGTTGATGAGTTTGAACGTGTTGGCTTCCAGGGCGGATACATTGGAAGTATACAGCACGGCGATGAAAAAAAATATTAAAACCGTGGTGGTATTGCCGGATGGGTATACAAAAACTAAAAAATACCCGGTGGTATACCTGCTGCATGGCTACAGCGGCAGCTATGCTTACTGGCCCGGTGTAAAAAATGCAGTTGATGGAGCAGACCGCTATCAATTGATACTGGTTTGCCCGGACGGTGGCTACGGCAGCTGGTACTGGGACAGCCCGGTTGACCCTGCTTTTAAATATGAAACGTTTGTATCAACCGAGCTTGTTTCCTGGGTAGATAAGAATTATGCCACCAATGCCACTGCAAAAGGCCGCGGGATTGCCGGGCTGAGTATGGGCGGGCATGGTGCATTGTACCTGGCCATAAAGCATCCGGATGTTTTTGGTGCAACAGGGAGTATGAGCGGAGGGGTGGACATCCGGCCTTTTCCCAATAACTGGGATATGGCAAAGCGCCTGGGCCGGTACTCCGAATTTCCGGAACGATGGGAAAAGAACACGGTCATCAATATGTTATACCTGATAGCCCCCCAGACATTGAAGATCATTATTGATTGCGGTACCGAAGATTTCTTTTTTAAAGTGAACGAAAAGTTGCACGAGGAATTGCTGTTGCGCAATATTCCACATGACTATATTACAAGACCGGGTGCGCATAACGGTGCCTACTGGCAAAACGCGATCAGCTATCAGCTTCTGTTTATGGATCGCTTTTTTTCGGAAAACAGTACCGGAGCGAAGTAGGGGCATCGTGTAGCCCTGAGGAAAAGGGACCGGATTGATAAAATTAAAACGTGAATGGAGATGAATAAAGATGCATTTGACCGATTGGTACAGGTAATGGATGAGCTGCGGGAAAAGTGCCCCTGGGATCGCAAGCAGACCATTCACACGTTGCGGCAGATGACCATTGAAGAAACCTATGAGCTGGGAGATGCTATTCTTGGAGAAGACTGGCAGGGGATTAAAGAAGAGCTGGGCGATTTGTTACTGCACATCGTTTTTTACTCGAAAATAGCGCAGGAGCAGGGCCGGTTCACCATAACCGATGTGCTGACCGGTATTACAGACAAGCTCATTAAAAGACACCCGCATATCTATCCTCCGGCAGCGGAGATCAGCGGGCTAAAGGAAGTGCAGACGGAAGAAGATGTAAAAAAGAATTGGGAGCAGCTGAAACTGAAAGAGGGAAAAACTTCCGTATTGAGCGGCGTGCCACGTTCGCTGCCCGCGGTGGTAAAGGCAATGCGCCTGCAGGAAAAGGCCCGGCAGGTGGGGTTTGAATGGGAGTCTGCCCCGCAGGTGTGGGAAAAAGTAAAGGAGGAAACCGACGAGCTCCTGGAAGCGGTTGAAATGGGATCTCCCGGAAAAGTGGAAGAGGAATTTGGCGATTTATTGTTCTCTCTCATCAACTATGCACGGTTTTTGAATATGGATGCAGAAGCTGCGCTGGAGCGTACCAATAAAAAGTTCATTCATCGCTTTACCAGGATGGAGCAGCTGGCTGCGGCGGAGGGCAACCAGCTTTCTGCGCTAACATTGGAAGAAATGGATGCATTATGGAACCAGGTAAAATCAGAACCGCATTAATATGAAGCGACGCAGCAGGAATAAGTACTTATGGGAGCTGCTGCTCCTGTCCGCGGCCCTGGTCATTTTTATAGGCGCGTTCTTGCTGAGTTCCAGTTATTTTAAAAGCACCTCGCTGAGTGCGCAAACCAAATTGTTTGAACGGGAGATCCGGCGGCGGGTGGCGGAATTTGACCAGGTGCTGGCGCGCCCCGGTTTAATGGATCGCCTCACCCAGTCAAAAGAATCGCTCCGTGACCTTTCTGCCATTCCGGATGATCGGTTCTATTTTTACCTCTATAAGAACGATCAGGATAAATCCTTCCTGAGATTCTGGAATACCGGGGTGGTTGTACCCTCCGATGAACTTTTGTACAGCGACCTGGATGAACAGGGGGTTAAGCTGGCCAACGGGTATTACTATGCCATAAGGAGGCCGGTACCGGGCCACCCGGATTTTATGGCGGTTTGCCTCATCCTGATGAAATCGTCCTTTTTCGTAGAAACGGATTACCTGCGGGACTCCTATCCGTTCGATAAAGCCATGGATCAGGTAATGGATATTGGCACAGTCCCCACAAAGCACGCTGTCAGGGGTATGAGCGGGCATCCGGTATTCTATCTGAAGAAGAAACCGGATGTAAAGTTTGCCCGGAAGATGGACGGAATGGAACATACCGCCGGAGCAAATGCAGATGGGGCGCAGATAAAACAGGCGCGGGACTCGGCACTTTCCGTGGTACTCAAGATCATCGGGTTGTTCCTGATCTTTCTTTCCGCCTACCTGTTGCTGGCAAAGCGTTTTGCCCCGTACAGCCACAGGCTCCAGATCTGGCTGTTGCTGGCCTGTTTGCTGGCGTTTCGCATAGGTGTTTATATAATGAGCGGCGCCTGGAATTTTTCAGAATTCAAGCTGTTTGATCCGGAACTGTACAGCTCTGGTCTTTTACTGCCCACGTTTGGCGATCTGCTGATCAACAGCCTGCTTTTTTGCTGGATCTGTGTGTTTGTATGGAACCGGCTTTCTGTTCGTGCGTTTGATACAGCGAAATATACAAAGCGGACCCTGCGGATAGCGGGTGTCAGCTGCCTGGTGATACTCATTGCTGCTACTTTTAGCATTGCAGATGTGATAAAGGATATCATCGCAAAATCAAAGATCTCATTTGATGTAACCAATATCGACAGTCTCAGCGTATTTACAATTGTCGGCTTCCTGATACTGGCCTGTCTCTGTTTGGGTTTTTACTATCTCAGCAGAACCCTTTATAAATATATTTTCGCGGTATTTAAAGCCCATATCTGGCAGGTGTATCTTTGGATGGCCGTATTGGGGCTGGCGTTTATTTCCTGGGTTGTGAGCGGCGCTGATGTGATCTTTTGCCTTCCGGTTCTGTTGTGGCTGCTGACATACACCTTTGTTTTTACAAAAGAGGAGATCATCAACCGGTTTATAAAATTCAGTGTTTCCGGAACGGTCCTGTGGATCTTTATCTTTTCGATCAGTCTCTGTTTGCTCATGCTCAATGAGATCACCAAGGCCGAGCTGAACCTGCGCACACTGTATTGTCAGAAGCTGGCCACACAAACGGACCCTGCAAGTGAGCGGCTGATCAGCATCGCCAATAAATACATGGACAGTAATTATTTCAGGAATAATTTTCACCGGCTGTATGATGAGGAGCAGAACGCTTATTTAAGGGATAGCATGCGTCAGCGCAACTATATCGGGTACCTGAATAATTATGTGACCAACCTGTATATTTTTGACAGTCTTGACAATCCTTTGTACAATCCGTTTCCACAAACGGTGGCATCGTTGAATACGACCATCGCAAACCGGTCGAGATCAACCTCCCTGCCGGATATGTATTTTTACGAGTCGGAAGAGTTCGACAATTTTGCCTACATTACAAGAAGGGTCATCAGGAATGCTGAAACCGGACAGCTCATCGGCACTGTTTATATTGTTTCCAACCCGCGGCGGTTTGCTGTTGCCAATATCAAGCCGGAGTTGTTCAAACAGTTCAAACAGGGTGAATTCTCAAACTCAGCCGTATACCAGTTTGCCATCTATCATAATAATCAGCTTACTTCTTCCTCTGCGTCCAAGAAATATCCGTTTACCACTACGCTTACGCCGAGTCAGTTCCCCCTTAAAAAGGTGGATGTACGGGAGCGGGGAGGGTACAGTGAGGTCTGGTACAGGGTCAGTGCTACCAAAGTGATCATAATGGTCAGGAAAAGCGAGATGTTCCTGGAGGCCACCACTCTGTTCTCCTATATTTTTTGCTCCTTTTTGTTCCTGGTTGCGCTGATCAACGTGCTAATGATCGTACTGGGAGCGTTTATGAATAAAAGGCTGCTCCGGAACTCCACTTTTTTCCCAACGATCCGGAGCCAGATCCACGGTACATTTATCCTGATCAACATCCTGGCCTTTGTAGTAGTAGGGGCGGCAACGATCTCTTTCTTTGTGAACCGGTTTGAGGAGTCGAACAATGACCGTTTGAGCCGGACGGTGAACATCATGCTGAATGAAATCAACTTTCACGACAGCTTAAGGCTGATACTGGATGGTGAACGTTACAACGAGGATCTGTTTGAGGCCAATGCGTTCAATGCTGTGGTAAAAAGGGTATCGGATATTCATGGCCTGGATGTGAATGTGTACGATTTTACCGGAGAGTTAAGGGCTACCAGCCAGGCAGATGTGTATAGCAGGGGCGTGCTGAGCACCCGGATGTCGCCAAGGGCCTTTTACAGTCTGCTAAGGCTGCGGAGGGCACAATACATACAAAAAGAGCAGGTGTCCGAACTTTCGTATAATACGATCTATGCCCCGGTAGGAGCAAACAGCGCAGCGCCGTACGCCTACCTGAGCATTCCCTATTTTACCTCGCAGCAGGAACTGAACCAGGAGATATCGAATTTCCTCATCACATTGATCAACCTTTATGCGTTTATATTCCTCTTAACGGGGCTGCTGGCCTTATTGATCACCAACCGTATTACAGGATCATTTACCGTGATCAGTAATAAGATGAAGGAGGTAAGCCTTTCTCGTATCAATGAACAGATCGTATGGGAACGCAATGATGAGATCGGGCAGCTTGTAACGGAATACAATAAGATGGTATCGCAGTTGCAGGAAAGCGCCGATCTGCTGGCAAAATCGGAACGGGAAGAAGCCTGGCGGGAAATGGCAAGGCAGGTAGCACATGAAATCAAGAATCCGCTTACACCCATGAAGCTAAGCCTTCAGTATCTTCAGAAAGCGATCGCCGAAAACAGCTCCAATGTACAGCTGCTGACCTCCAGTGTTGCAAAAACGCTGGTGGAGCAGATCGACTACCTTTCAAAGATTGCAGCTGATTTTTCCCAGTTTGCCAATATCAATCATGTAAAAGAGGTGGTCTTTGACCTGCATGAAGTATTGCAGCCGCTGGAGAGCATTTATAGTAAAAATCCGGATGTTACATTTCATTGGCACATGCTTACGGAGCGGGTAATGGTTAAGGCAGACAAAACCCAGATGAACCGGTTATTTACCAATTTGCTGGTGAATGCCATCGATGCCTGCGACAAAAATGAACAGGCGGTCATTACGGTAAAAGAAATCCGGAAGGACGATGCGGTGATCGTTAGTATTGCCGATAACGGGTCCGGGATCAGCGAAGCAATGAGGAGCCGGATCTTTACGCCCAACTTTACCACTAAGAGCTCCGGAACGGGTCTGGGACTGGCCATGTGCAAAGGCATTGTTGAAAAGGCAAACGGAAGGATCTGGTTTGAGACCGAGCTGGGCGTGGGCACCACCTTTTATGTACGGTTTCCGCTGACCGGAGGGGTTTAGTTGACGGGTATTTTTAATGAGCTATTCAATAGCTTCCCAAAAGCTACCTTTTTATTAACTGTAAGATTTTTCCCGACATTTTTTCTGCTGCGCCGGAAGCGCCGGTATGCATCTTCTGTTGTGTATAAGCCAATGATACGTCTAAACCGTTAGGGAGTTCTTTTATTTCAGGTTTCATAGTAGGGTAATCCAGGATCTCTTCGCGTATCCGTAAAAAACCACTGCCATATTTTTCAATATCGCCGGTAAGATAGAATGCTTCTGCAAAGAGTTTGTTTCTTGCGTATGCGCGGCAATGATCAAATTTTAGATCCTCCAACGTCAGATCTCCCATCAATTTTCCAGGATTGAAAAATGACACGTCATGATCAAACACTTTTATCTGGGCATCTATTGAGCTGCGATAGTCTCTGTGGATAAGACAGTTAAGGACTATTTCCCGTAATGCTGGCAGGGGTACTCAAAGATTTCCGTTCGTTGTGTTGGCATCCCTTTGATTTCAAAAGCAACTTTTATATGGGATACCAGGTAGTCCATAATTTCTTCTACTGTTTTGTATAGAGCTCCATTTAGCATTTTATCATCGATGATATGGGGCGCTGTTTTAAATCTGCCAAGGTGTACATTATAACCAATATTTTCCCTGCCAAAAAGCAACCACGCCGCATTGGAGATCTGATTGCCTTTAATAAGTTTGAGTTTTTCCAGGTTTTGCCTGATACTCGATTTCAGCTGAAACCGGCCTGTTTTATTTACCCGGGCGATAAAACTTTCAATCAATGAAGTATCTAGGTCCCTGAACGATTTTCCATGTGCCGGATAGGAATCTCATGAAAGCTGAAGTGATTACAGGCTTAAATCCGAAATTTCAACAGCCGACAACTGATGATTCGAATTTCCGTATCTTTTAAAGTACCGGCCTTTAAAGGAAACCGGCTTTACCGGGAACTCTTTAACAGATAAAACGCCTATAGCTGCTCCTTTAATGATTATTATCGCTGCATCCGGTATGATACTGGGTTGGGTTTTCTGTTTGACCTCGTTTATCCATTTTTGGCAGTGTCTCTGTTCCGATTTTAAAGCCTTTTACAGGTTTGCCGTTATCTTCCAGGCCAATATATACCCTTCCGCCTTTGGTATTGGCAAAGGCCGGAAGCGTTTCTATAGCAGCGTCGCTAAAGCTGCTTTTAAACTCCGTTTGTTCGTTCTCTCCGGATGCAGTAGGCATTCGTTAAACTGTTTTTCAAAGGTAGTATTAAGCACTCGGCTCATCGGATAGCCGCCTTTCGCCTGCTGACAAATGCATCAAACTGCTCCAATGTAAAACTGCTAAGGTTACAGGCTGGAGTAAGGCCGCCTTTTTGTGCAGAAATCACACCGTACCGGATATCATCAAATCCTTCAATGGTATGCGCATCGGGGTTTATCGATAACAGGGCGCCCTTGTTCATGGCATATTCGATCCAGCTCCAGTCCAGGTCAAGCCGGTGTGGATTGGCGTTGATCTCAATTACGACATGGTGCGCTACGCAGGCATCAATAATCTTTTTATGATCGATGGGGTATCCGTTGCGGCTTAGCAGCAGGCGCCCGGTAAGATGCCCCAGGATCGTGGTGTAAGGGTTTTCAATAGCCCGCATCAGGCGTTCCATGGCCTTGGCCTCATTCATATAGAGGTTACTATGTACGGATGCAATAACGAGGTCAAATGTAGCCAGTACATCATTGCTGTAATCGAGGCTTCCATCGCCCAGGATATCGCATTCGATACTTTTATAGATCCTGAAAGGCGCCAGTTTTTTGTTAAGATCATCGATCTGCTGTTGTTGCTGCGCGATGCGCTCTCCTGTAAGGCCGTTAGCATAAGCAGCAGACTTGGAGTGATCGGAAATGACGAGGTACTCCATTTTTTTATCGATCAGGGCCCTGGCCATTTCTTCCATCGAATACAATCCATCGGACCAGTTGCTGTGATTGTGAATAATGCCTTTGATATCGCTGACCTGGATCAGCGCAGGCAATTCATCTTTTCCGGCACGTTCGATCACCGAAACCGATTCCCGCAGGCAGGCGGGGATGTAGGGCAGGCCTGCTTTTTCAAAAATTTCGGATTCGCTGTTAAAAACAGTAGCGTCAAAATTATCGGGATAAAACCGCTCGCGGAAGGCAGCGGAGAACTCGGGGGAAGCGGCCGTGTTGAACAAAAATTGGGGAATGTTTTCCAATACCGCATAAACCCTGAGACGGAGGCCGTTATTGAGTTTATAAAGCACACTGTTGCCGGTTTCTTCCAGAAGCTCCGGGGGATAGGCGGTCTGAAATTTTTGTTTGACCGCATCCGGTTTTTCGGCAACAATAAATTCCAGTTCATGTAACGTGGATAGCTGCCGGTAATAGTTCCCGGTATTCCAAACGGATCCTTTCCCAAAGATCTTTTCAAGATAGGCCTGTATCGATGGAAAGATCTCATGCACCTGTGCATAAAGAAAGTGCCCTTTATTCTGATTATAGAAATTGATCGACTCCAGGATCTTTACCTGGGTCTTTTCTCCAAATCCTTTGTAACGGGTTAACCGGTTTTCGATGCACGCATACTCCAGTTCCCCGATGGATACAATGCCCATTTCTTTCCAGATGATATGGATCTTCTTGGGGCCGATGCCTTTTAACTGTAACATCTCGGTAACGCCCGCAGGGGTATCGGCCAAAAGGTCGTCCAGCGTTTTCATATTTCCCGTGTCGATCAGTTCTATGATCTTGGAAGCCACCGATGCGCCCAGGCCTTTAATGCCTGCGTAGGTGCTCCGGTCCATCGCCGTGAGTTGTTCTTCCAGCCGCTCAATATGGAATGCGGCTATCGAATAGGTCCGGGCTTTAAATGAATTTTCGCCATGAATGTCCATTAATTTGGAAAGCAATCCGAAATGATCGGCAATGGTACTGTTGTTCATAGCTGCAAAGTAGGAAAGAGGGGGCAATAAAAAAAGCCCTCCGGAGGGAAGGCTTTTGAATTCTTTCAGAAAAAGATTCTTATTTTTTCTTAGCTGCCGCTTTTTTGGGAGCTGCTGCTTTTTTAGGAGCCGCTTTCTTAGCTGCTGCTTTTTTAGGAGCTGCTTTTTTTGCTGCTGCTTTCTTAGGAGCCGCTTTCTTAGCTGCTGCTTTTTTAGGAGCTGCTTTCTTAGCTGCTGCTTTTTTGGGAGCTGCTTTTTTTGCTGCTGCTTTCTTAGGAGCTGCTTTTTTTGCTGCTGCTTTTTTAACTGCCATTTTTTTTGAATTTAATGATTAGTAAATAATGGATTATCGGCGGTAAAATTATACAATTATTTAATGCCGCCAAATTTTTTTTCCACAATTTATTCAGTTACAGCAAAAAGCATTAGGCCTGAGCTTCTGTTACAGAAACAAAAGTTCTGTTCTTTCTTCCTTTTCTGAACTCTACGATGCCGTCAGACAACGCAAACAGCGTGAAGTCTTTTCCAACACCTACGTTCTTGCCAGGATGATAAACAGTGCCACGCTGACGAATGATAACATTACCGGCTATAGCAGGCTGGCCTCCGAAGATCTTTACTCCAAGACGCTTGCTTTCTGAATCACGGCCGTTTTTTACGCTACCTTCTCCTTTCTTATGTGCCATTATTTTAAGTTTAAAATTTGAACAGTTTAAAAAATAAAAAGCTAACAGGATGACCGCTCATCAACTGGTTAACTTTTTTCGACCCGTCTGTTGCCAGGCAGGCTTATTAAAGCTGCAATATTAAGCGATGCTTGTTACTCTGATTTTTGTATAAGCTGTACGGTGACCTTTCTTTTTGTGAAAGCCCTTTCTTCTTTTGGTTTTGTAAGCAATAACCGTATCCCCTTTTACGTGGTCTACAATTTCTGCGCTTACTTTTGTGGCAACGTCACCGCCAACAGATAACTTTCCATCAATGTGTGCCAACAAAACCTCAAGGTTTACAGCATCACCGGATTTGCCTTCGATATGTGGCACAAACAGGGTTTGATCTTTTTCAACCTTAAATTGTTGGCCTGCCACCTTAATAATTGCTATCATTGTCTAAAAATTAGGACGGCAAAGGTAAGGAGATTTTTTAATTTCGCAAACAGAACCTTTAAATATATATTCCTTTATATAACCCTTCTGCCATAACAAGCGTTATATTTGTAGTTCCGGTTTTCCGGCAGTGTAGAAAAAACAGATTAATGCAATGAAATTCAAATCATTCCTGGCCAAGCCCTTTGCATCAATTGTATCCAAAAATATAAAAAAAGGAATGCAAACGGCCGTTGAGGACCAGGAAAATATATTGAAATACCTGATCAAAACAGCGCGGATCACTCAGTTTGGAAAGGAACATCGTTTTTCAGAATTAAATGATTATGAACAATTTAAACAGGCTGTTTCGGTCCGGAACTACGAGCAGCTGAAGCATTATATTGAAGAAATAAAAGCAGGAAAGCACAATGTGCTGTGGAGGGGTCAACCGCTGTATTTCGCCAAAACTTCCGGAACGGTAAGCGGAACCAAGTACATACCCATCTCCAAAGAGTCGATCCATAACCATATAAACGGGGCCCGCAACGCCTTATTATGTTATATGGCGGAAACCGGTAATACGGCCTTCGCCGACGGAAAGCTGATCTTTTTAAGCGGATCCCCGGTGCTGGAGCGGGTAGGGGGTATCCCAACAGGGCGTTTGAGCGGTATTGTAAACCATCATGTGCCCCGTTATCTGAGAAAGAACCAGTTACCGGAATATGAAACCAATTGTATTGAAGACTGGGAAACCAAGCTGGGGAAGATCGTAGATGAAACCATCCGGCAGAATATGACCCTCATCAGCGGTATTCCACCGTGGATGCAGATGTATTTCGATGAACTGATCAAACGGTCGGGCAAACCGGTAGGCGAATTGTTTCCGCATTTTTCGGTAATGGTGTACGGGGGCGTCAATTTTGAGCCCTACCAGGCAAAATTATTCCAGAGTATTGGCCGCAAAGTGGATGGTATTGAAACATTTCCCGCATCAGAGGGCTTTTTTGCCTTCCAGGATACCCAAACCGAGCCGGGCCTGTTGTTGAATACCAATAGTGGTATCTTTTTTGAGTTTATTCCGGCGGATGAGATCGGTAAGGAAAATCCCAGGCGCCTGTCGCTCCGGGAAGTAACAACAGGAGTGAACTATGCGTTGATCATCAATAACAATGCGGGATTATGGGGATACGACATCGGGGATATGGTAAAATTTATATCCGTGGATCCGTACCGCCTGGTAGTGACAGGGCGCACGAAACACTTCATATCGGCATTTGGAGAACATGTGATCGGGGAGGAAGTGGAATACAGCCTTTTAAAGGCCGCAAAAGAAGATAATGTGCACATCACCGAGTTTACGGTGGCTCCTTATGTAAGCGCCGATGCGGGAAAATCGTATCATCAGTGGTTTATTGAGTTTGAAAATGAACCCGAGGACATGCACCGTTTTTCGCAGAAGGTAGATACCTATCTCCGGGAGAAGAATTCGTATTATGACGATCTTATTTCCGGCAATATCCTGCAGCAGCTGATCATAACGCCCGTGCGGAAGAACGGGTTTATCGACTACATGCGTTCCATCGGAAAACTGGGTGGGCAAAATAAAGTGCCCCGCCTGAGCAACGACCGGAAAATCGCAGAAGGTCTGACACAATGGATCAGGAATTAAGCATTTTTTTATTCCTGAAACAGCCCCTATCTTAGCCCTTTTAAGACAGGAATACTACAAAAGTAAATTGGGAGACGAACGTATGACAAAACGAATCGCCATTTTTGGCTCAACCGGTTCTATCGGAAAACAGGCACTGGATGTGATCGAAAAGAACCCGGATCTCTTTTCTGCAGAGGTATTAACGGCGTATTCAAATGATCAGTTACTGATTGAACAGGCGCTCACCTATAACCCGAATATTGTTGTGATCGGAGATGAGAACCGGTATGGTGCGGTGAAAGATGCGCTGTCAAAAACCGATATCAAGGTATTTGCCGGTGAAGACGCCTTGGAAGAAGTAGCAGGTATGGATGTTTATGATCTGATGCTGGCCGCCATTGTGGGTTTTGCCGGATTTAAACCTACCATAAAGGCTATTGAGAACGGAAAGGCCATTGCCCTGGCCAATAAAGAAACCCTGGTGGTTGCCGGCGATATTGTGATGCAGATGGCTGTTGAGAACCGGGTACCCGTTATTCCGGTAGACTCGGAGCATTCCGCCATCTTTCAATGCCTCATCGGGGAAACCCGCAACAGGATCGAGAAAGTTTACCTTACCGCCTCCGGCGGACCGTTTATAGGCCGCAAACCCAATTATCTGGTAAATGTTAAGAGAGAGCATGCTCTGCAACATCCCAACTGGGAAATGGGGGCCAAGATCTCCATCGATTCTGCTACTTTAATGAATAAAGGGCTGGAAATGATCGAGGCCAAATGGCTGTTCAATTTAAAGCCGGATCAGATCGATGTGCTCATTCATCCGCAAAGCGCCATCCACAGCATGGTACAGTTTGAAGATGGCAGCATCAAGGCCCAGATCGGATTGCCGGATATGCGGCTGCCCATCCAGTATGCCCTGGGCTTTCCTTCGCGGATCCTTAATGACCACCCGCGTTTTGATTTTAAACGCATGAATACCTTCACCTTTGAAGAACCGGATCTCAAAACCTTCCGTAACCTGGCGCTGGCCATGGAGGCCCTGGAAGCCGGTGGTAACCTGCCCTGTGTTATGAACGCGGCCAACGAGATCGCCGTTTATGCATTTCTCAAAAACCGGATCGGGTTCCTCGAAATGACCGATGTGATCGAAAAAGTGATGGCGCAGGTCACCTACGTACAAAAACCTTCCCTGGCCGATTACTTTGAAAGTGATGCAGAAGCACGCACCCTGGCTGCTGATATTATCCGGTTATAAGCCGTACTTGTTAATTGTTTTGCAGTGCCGGATATTTGGGATTTGTTATTTAAAATTTAGAATTTTATCGCCCTATCTTTGCAACCTTGAATAAATTATATATCTTATTAATACATGATTTTATTAGCATTTAACTGGTCGGCCTTTGGCGCGAATGTAGGTCAGTTTATTTTGTCTTTTTCCATACTGATTGCTTTGCACGAATTCGGGCACTTTATTACGGCCAAGTGGTTCGGCTGCCGTGTTGAAAAATTCTATCTTTTCTTTAATCCCTGGTTTTCTCTTTGGAAAAAGAAAATAGGTGAAACAGAATATGGGGTGGGATGGGTGCCGCTGGGCGGATATGTGAAGATCAGCGGTATGATCGATGAGAGCATGGATAAAGAGGCCATGAAGCAGCCGGCCCAGCCCTGGGAGTTCCGCTCAAAGCCGGCCTGGCAGCGCCTCATCATTATGCTGGCAGGTGTGATCATCAATTTTGTACTGGCGCTGATCATCTTTTCCATGATCCTTTTTGTATGGGGGGAAGAAAAAACACCGATGCAGAATCTCCGGTACGGGATCGCGGTAGATTCGCTGGCAAAATCTGTCGGATTACAGGATGGTGATCTGATCCAGTCCGTGAACGGAAAAAAAGTGGTGTACCTGGATGATCTGAGAAAGGGTATGTTCTTCAGCGATAAGCAGATCGAACTGGGCGTAAAAAGAGATGGAAGGGATACAGCGATCCTGCTGCCATCCGGGTTTTTGAGCAAGCTGACCAAGGCCAAATCGGCCCAGTTGTTTACAGCCAGGTTCCCGGTTGTGATCGAAGATGATAAGGATGTAAAATATGTAAGCGGAAAACTGGCTAAAGGCGATACCGTGATAGGTGTCAATGGCCGCTACTTCCGGTATTTTGATCAGTATATAGATGCCAAAAAAGAGCTGAAGAACCAGGATATTACTTTGCAGGTACTCCGGGCAGGCGACACGGTGAGCGTTGTGGTAAAAACGGATGACAATACGGCCACAAAGTTCATTCCCAAAGCACCCGGTGAAATTATCGGGATCGAGAAGATCCATTACAGTTTCTTGGGTTCCATACCCGCAGGTATTAAGTATGGTGTAAATAAACTGGTAGAGTATGTAGAAGGGTTAAAATTGCTGTTTACATCGAAGGAACACAAAGTGAGTGACAACCTGGGCAGTGTGATCAGCATCGGCAAAACATTTGGCGGTACCTGGGACTGGGAGCGGTTCTGGACCATGACCGGCCTCTTCTCCATTATCCTCGCCTTTATGAATGTGTTGCCCATACCGGCCCTGGATGGCGGCCATGCTTTATTTACGCTGTATGAAATGATCACCGGGCGGAAGCCGGGTGATAAGTTTATGGAATATGCGCAGATGGCAGGCATGGTGTTGTTGCTGGGGTTAATGGCCTATGCATTGGGGCTGGATATTTTCAGGCTTTTCAGATAAGCTCCGGATCGCTGTCCCAAGTCCTGTAACATATGATGACAAACCTGGGAAAAACCATACGATACAGCCTCATTCCTGCATTGTTCCTGCTGGCCTGTAAAAGTACAGAGCAAAAGGCAGCTTCGGTTTCCGCAGCTGCTCCCGCACGGGATACGGTTGCTGCAACGCCGTCTGCCGGTATGCCGCAACCGGCCCTGGATACCAATAGTGCAGCATACCATTTTTTAAAAGGCCTGGTAATGGGAGAGGCGCCGGATGGCCGGTTCAAAGAGCTGAACCTGGATCGTTTGCCGTTCTCCATTGCACTGGAAGATGAGGGAATGCCCTATACGGTTTATTATGCAATTGTTGCAAAGGAGGACCTGAGCGGGGATCAGATCCCCGATTACATCATCCGCAGGGAGTCGGAGGGTATGCTGGGGGGAAGTGTGCAAACGAACAGTCAGCTGGATTATTACATTATGAAAGACAGCCTGCAGTATGTTCAGCAGTATTCCATTCTCACCTATGCACCGTTTTCCTACAACATGATTTCAGATTACCGGTTTGATAAAGGAGTGCTGACGGTTTCACTTTCAAAAAACTTCCGTACCTATCCGGATGCCGGAGAAACGCCGCCCCGGGATTTCAGCTTTGTATATAAGAACGGAAATCTTTACGAGACCAGCTACCTTACCGGTTGTTTCCTGGCAAAATGGAACGATAAATCCATTTATAACGGAGGCATGGCAAAGGTGAAGCGTACGCGCAGTATGGATGAGCACGATTTTACAGAAACCCTTAAAGAACAATGGCGCGTTGGGGATACCAGTATCACCGCAGGGCTCTCCGGCTGTGACAATACCGATCTTCATTTTGACGTTACGATCGCGCATAGCCTTACAGATACCAGCAGTACAACTGCAAAAAAAGAATTATTGCTGGCGGTAGTACATTCGCTGGCGGGGAGTACCGGATTTGCCCCGGAGCTTACAAAACTGGAGCAGTTCTATGCCGCACATGATTACCACGAAGGTGGGGCGGAGGTCGACAGCCGGCTTACCGGTACCACCTGGGTCCGTCAGCAAGCTGATGGAGCTATGATGGTCCGTATCGGCATTACCATCACCAGAAATGAAAAACAAGGCGATAACTGGGAGGTGCTCAACCGGGTAAAATAATTGGTTGGGGAGGCTATCAATGCACAGCAGTTGTTCCGGTGGCCATACCTTTCCTGTGTTATAAGTTTCTGACATTACAATCGGGGTTAGCGTTATGTTGCCCCGGTTCTTCTGCCTGGCCAATAATACAGAGCAAACCAAACACAACAATACAAATCTCCCTTTTAATCCGTATCTTTGTATGCTGGTTTTATTTCCAGGAAACCGAACCTGGTAGCTTAGGACTGAAATCTGATAGCTGAAAGGGGGGCGTTTGGTTTTGACAGCGTAGATCTTTGAAGGTAGAAGCATGCCGGGCGTTGTGTAATTAGCCCGTTAATCTGAATACTCAAACTTTAAATGGCAATACTCAGTATGCCATGGCTGCCTAATCAGTGATTAAGTAGTCATTAGGGCCGCGTTGAGCCGGTTGTTCTGTTACCACGCTCCGCCGCCGACTCATCAAACAAAAACAGGATGCTGTTGCCTCAGGCTGTGCCGGCAACAAAAGACCCATTCAGCTAAGCGTTCCATTGGTTTGTCCTTTTCCGGTGTTGCGCCGACAAATAATACAGGGAATAAGCATGTAGAAGACTTTTGGAGGATATGTTTGGACAGGGGTTCGACTCCCCTCGCCTCCACCAAAACAGCCCGGGTAGTTTGTAAAGAACGGCCCGGGCTGTTTTTTTAAGATAGGAATAGCGATTGCGATTAAGTGTGTAGATATATGTAGCAGTATACTACCTTATTTTTGTCAATATTTTTTCCACCCGTTTACGTTTACTTTCTTTTTCAAAATCGTTAAGCCGCGCTGCAAGTGTTTGCATAAAGGCCGCTTTGTTGATTTCGTTAATAATGGGTAATGCATTTTCCGCATACATGGGCAGCTGGTTAGCGGGGCAGTTGCGCAATTGCTCGTTCAGCAAAGCAAATGCGTCAGCCGCATAGGGTTTGTCCGCGCATAATTTGATGAGGATCGATACAAAATGGTCTCTTGTTATAACAGAGCCGCTATCCGCTGCGGCAGCCAATGCCGGAAGGGATTGGAACGTAGTACCGGGATCTTCTGCGGCGATCTGGTCCAGGGCCGCCATGGCACCCCATTGCAGGCGGTTGTTTTTACTGCCGAGGAGGCGGATAAAATCGTTGAAATACGGCAAAATCAAAGCGGGCTTCAGGCTGCCGGTCTCGTACAGGGTTTTTATACAGTCGTGCTGAATGTCTTTGCTTTTGTTCGACAGATTTTCTACAAGCTCCCCAACGGCCTTTTTGTTACTGGTTTTTG
>Ga0222424_100104_pt1 | contig 121202 bp, 145 predicted proteins | sample 2B2ome_FD_182468 | JGI IMG/M metagenome (GOLD analysis project Ga0222424, IMG submission 182468) | Enriched microbial communities from leaf-cutter ant dump, University of Wisconsin, Madison, United States - 2B200A (version 2) | ecosystem: Environmental > Terrestrial > Nest > Insects nest > Nest...
GGGCGACAACGTCACGGTTGACGTCGAGCTGATCGTTCCGATCGCGATGGAAGAAAAGCTGCGCTTCGCCATCCGCGAAGGCGGCCGTACCGTCGGCGCCGGCATCGTCGCCTCGATCGTCGAGTAATGATCGGAGACGATGCCGTAAGCTTGCCGACGGCATTAAAGATGTGCAAATGGCGCGCAAGCGTGATTTGCACGCGGCGCCGGCATCGTCGCCTCGATCGTCGAGTAATCTCGGGTCCTCGACCTGATAAGAGCCCCGCGGGAAACCGCGGGGCTTTTCGTTTTGGGGTTCTTTTTTAGCCCCCGGACATAACTCGCCAGTTCTGGGGATGGAGAGGGCAGCCGGGAAAGAGTAGGTTTCCCACGTCGCTTGAAGCGGCTCGGCCGGCGCGGATCGCGCCATGGCCCGGCGTCCCCGGATTCTTCAGATTCGCTGTTGTGGAGGCGCCTTTGCGTGTGGTGGGCACGAGGCATGCCGCGCGCATCACGGTAACAACGAACAGGCCGTTGCTCCATGAAGGCTCTTGTCCGCGTAGCGCGCGCAGCGCTCGCTCTTTCGATGATTCTCGCGTTTCTGCCGGCAGGGCCGGCGGCGGCGGGCGATTCGCTGGTGATCTGGTCGCCGACGAAGATCTCGCCCTATGCCTACCGCCTGCGCACGGGCGCCAGGACGGCGGCAGGCACTCCGCTGAGTGCCGGCGTCGATTTTTCCGTCACCGCATCGCCGGGCGGCCGCATCCGCCACACGCGCGATAATGCGCGGTTCTGGGCGGAAATGGCAGGGCAGGGGCGTTCGGGTGCCGAACGCAGCGCGGCGGCCGGCTACAATCCCCTGACCGGGCGCGTATCGGGCAGGATCGGCGTGACGCGGCGCTGGATGGCGTCGCGCTCCGTCGATGTCATTCTTGCGCCGTCCTTCTCGGCCGATGCGGCCGTGCGCCGCGGCGAGCACGGCACTTTCCGCATGACGCAGCGGGCCGAGATCCAGGCGCTTGCGACGGGAACCGCCTTCATCGCCTCCGGCAGCGTAGTGAGCGGGCGCCATGACATGGGAACGGAGCTTTCCGTCGAGCAGCGGCTCTTCGAAGGCCTCAACCTCGCCGCCTCGGTACGCCGGCAGGAGGCGGAGCTGACGGGCGCGCTGCGGGCACGCTTCCGCGTAACCTGGTGACGGCCGGCGGGGAGGGCGGTGCGACGCCTAAGCTGTGAAAAAATCTCGTCTTCGGGCTTGCCAAGTCCGCCCGCGCGCCGTAAAGACGCCATGCCTTGCCGGCGAGAGGCGTTTCGCCCCGATACGGCAAGCACATAGGGGTATAGCTCAGTTGGTAGAGCGGCGGTCTCCAAAACCGCAGGTCGGGGGTTCGAGCCCCTCTGCCCCTGCCATTCCTGCCGGACAGCGCGGACCACTTGCAGCGACGGCAGCGATGGCGCGGCGGTGTTTTCCGCCGAAATTCGCGAAAAGCCCGCTTACCTCTTGTGAAAAAGGGAATCGGGCTTTATGTAGGGCTAAACAGACACGCGGTGCGTGGGGCTGAGAGTTCAGCTTTACGCGCCGTAATGGCGTGGACATTCAATGGCATCGAAAACGAATCCGATTGCGTTTCTGCAGCAGGTACGCTCCGAGACGGCGAAAGTGACTTGGCCCTCGCGGCGCGAGACGATGATCTCGACCGTCATGGTCTTCGTCATGGTCTTCCTTGCCGCGGTGTTCTTCTTCGCTGCGGACCAGTTGATGGGCTGGCTGGTTGGCCTCGTCCTCGGCGCCGGCGTTGGCGCCTGATCGGTTGGAGATGAACATGGCTTCGCGTTGGTACATCGTCCACGCCTATTCGAATTTCGAGAAGAAGGTCGCTGAGGATATCGAGAACAAGGCCCGCCAGAAGGGGCTCGATCACCTCTTCGAAAAGATCCTCGTGCCGACCGAGAAGGTCGTCGAGGTGCGTCGCGGCCGCAAGGTCGACTCCGAGCGCAAGTTCTTCCCCGGCTACGTGCTGGTGCGGGCGAACCTGACGGACGAGGCGTACCACCTCATCAAGAATACGCCGAAGGTCACGGGCTTCCTCGGTTCCGACAACAAGCCGGTTCCGATCCCGGACAGCGAGGCCGAGCGCATCCTGTCGCAGGTCCAGGACGGTGTCGACCGTCCGAAGCCCTCGGTCTCCTTCGAGATCGGCGAGCAGGTCCGCGTTTCCGACGGTCCGTTCGCCTCGTTCAACGGCATCGTCCAGGACGTCGACGAGGAGCGTTCGCGCCTCAAGGTGGAAGTGTCGATCTTCGGTCGCGCCACCCCGGTCGAGCTGGAATACGCCCAGGTCGAGAAAATCTGATTTCGGTGGCGCTTTCGGGCGCTGCTCTTCGAAATCCAGCCTTCGCTTGAAGGTTGGTGGCGGAGGTTTCCGCCGATCGCGTGGAAGGGAAGGTGGCCTTTAGCCGGGCGCCCGTACCGCACCACGCAACCGCAGCCGCCGGTCTTCGGACCGGCATCGAGGGCCGGGCAACCGGTCGCATTCTGAAAGGCAGAGAAAATGGCTAAGAAAGTTGCAGGCCAGCTCAAGCTTCAGGTCAAGGCAGGATCGGCGAACCCGTCCCCGCCGATCGGCCCGGCGCTTGGTCAGCGTGGCATTAACATCATGGAATTCTGCAAGTCGTTCAACGCGGCGACGCAGGAAATGGAAAAGGGTATGCCGATCCCGGTCGTCATCACCTACTACCAGGACAAGTCCTTCACGTTTGTGATGAAGCAGCCGCCGGTGACCTACTTCCTCAAGAAGGAAGCCAAGATCCAGTCCGGCTCGAAGACCCCCGGCAAGGGCGCGTCCATCGGCAAGCTCACCAAGGCTCAGATCAAGTCGATCGCCGAAGCCAAGATGAAGGATCTCAACGCCGCCGATATCGAAGGCGCGATGGCAATGGTCGAGGGCTCTGCCCGCGCCATGGGCCTGGAAGTGGTAGGTTAAGATCATGGCCAAGATTGCAAAGCGTCTCCAGAAGATCCGTGAAGGCATCGATCCGACCAAGCTCGTTGCCCTGTCGGACGCCATCGCCCTCGTCAAGGAGCGTGCCACCGCCAAGTTCGACGAAACCGTCGAAATCGCCTTGAACCTCGGCGTCGACCCGCGTCACGCTGACCAGATGGTCCGCGGCGTGGTCAACCTGCCGAACGGCACGGGCCGCGACGTTCGCGTCGCCGTCTTCGCTCGCGGCGCCAAGGCTGACGAAGCCAAGGCTGCTGGCGCCGACATCGTCGGTGCGGAAGACCTGCTCGAAATCGTCCAGGGCGGCAAGATCGACTTCGATCGCTGCATCGCGACCCCGGACATGATGCCGCTCGTCGGCCGCCTCGGTAAGGTTCTCGGCCCGCGCGGCATGATGCCGAACCCGAAGGTCGGCACGGTCACCATGGACGTCACGGGCGCCGTCAAGGCATCCAAGGGCGGCGCCGTCGAGTTCCGCGTCGAGAAGGCTGGTATCATCCATGCCGGCATCGGCAAGGCTTCCTTCGACGCCAAGGCTCTGGAAGAGAACATCAAGGCCTTCGCCGACGCCGTCATCAAGGCGAAGCCGGCCGGTGCCAAGGGCAACTACGTCAAGCGCGTTGCCATCTCTTCGACGATGGGCCCGGGCGTGAAGATCGACCCGGCGACCGTCGCCTGATGTATTCCGGTCCGGCTTGCCGGACCGCAGCAGAATTCCCGGCCCATCCGGCCGGGAATTTCCGGGGCAACCCGGAACTCCTGTCCGAGATTGCAGGTGGTTAGGCCTTAATCACGTTGCCTGCATGAGACGGGTGAGACCTGGATTTCACTCAGCGTCGGATGACGCGGAATTCGGTTCGAACCTACCTTGCCTGTGTCGCGGCCTTTGGCCGAGCGCGGGGGGACAGGATCCTCGAGCGTCGCTCGGGATCAGCTTTTTGAGATGATCTCTAGCGGCAAAGGCAAACCCGGCAGGGTCCGTGAGAAGTCATGGCCCTGTCTACTGGAGATAGGCAGTGGAAAGAGCGGAAAAACGCGAATTCGTCACGGAGCTGAATGAAGTCTTCAAGGCTTCCGGTTCGGTTGTCGTGGCCCGCTATGCCGGCATCACCGTTGCACAGATGAACGATCTTCGTACGAAGATGCGTGCAGCTGGCGGTACCGTCAAAGTCGCGAAGAACCGCCTGGCCAAAATTGCCCTTCAGGGTACGGAGTCGGAAGGGATGTCTGATCTCTTCCAGGGTCAGACGCTCATTGCATACGCAAATGATCCGATGACCGCTCCCAAGGTAGCCATGGAATTCGCCAAGACCAACGACAAGCTCGTTGTCCTCGGCGGCGCCATGGGTGCGACCACGCTCGACGCAGAAGCAGTCAAGTCGCTTGCGACCCTGCCTTCGCTCGACGAGCTGCGTGCAAAGCTCCTGGGTCTGCTTGCAGCCCCGGCAACGCGCGTCGCCACGGTCGTTGCAGCACCGGCAAGCCAGCTTGCCCGCGTGTTCGCAGCCTACGCCAAGAAGGACGAAGCCGCGTAAGGCGGTTTTTCGCTGTAAATCAAACACACCAGTTCGAACCGAACAAAAGGAACTACTACAATGGCTGATCTCGCAAAGATCGTTGAAGACCTCTCCTCGCTGACCGTCCTGGAAGCCGCTGAGCTTTCCAAGCTTCTCGAAGAGAAGTGGGGCGTTTCGGCTGCAGCTCCCGTAGCTGTTGCTGCTGCTGGCGGCGCGGCTGCTCCGGCTGCTGCTGAAGAAGAAAAGACCGAGTTCGACGTTATCCTCGTTGACGCTGGCGCCAACAAGATCAACGTCATCAAGGAAGTCCGCGGCATCACCGGCCTCGGCCTCAAGGAAGCCAAGGACCTGGTCGAAGGCGCTCCGAAGCCGGTCAAGGAAGCCGTCTCCAAGGCTGAAGCCGCTGACCTCAAGAAGAAGCTTGAGGAAGCCGGCGCCAAGGTCGACGTCAAGTAATACCGGAATACGGTGGGAGAGGGTTTCGACCCTCTCCCATTGCTGATTCCTCCGAACTGATTACCCAAAAGCCGCGAAAACGGCTTTTGGGTAATGGGTTCTTCAAGAGGATGGTCTTCACCGCAAGATTGGGCAATCCGGCCCGTCAACCGGCAGAAAGACGAGTTTGAACCAACCCATTGGTCGACGGGATCGACTGGCCAGCGAACCCCGTCCGTTGCAGGCCCGGATGCAAATTTGAAGGAGCGACGATGGCTCAGACCCTTTCGTTTAACGGTCGTAGGCGCGTACGCAAGTTTTTTGGTAAAATTCCCGAAGTCGCTGAAATGCCGAACCTCATTGAGGTTCAGAAGGCGTCTTATGATCAATTCCTGATGGTTGAAGAGCCCGCCGGCGGTCGTCCGGACGAGGGCCTTCAGGCCGTTTTCAAGTCGGTTTTCCCGATCACGGACTTCTCCGGCGCTTCCATGCTCGAATTCGTTTCCTACGAGTTCGAACAGCCGAAGTTCGACGTCGAGGAATGCCGCCAGCGTGACCTTACCTATGCCGCGCCCCTCAAGGTGACGCTGCGCCTCATCGTGTTCGATATCGACGAGGATACGGGCGCCAAGTCCATCAAGGACATCAAGGAACAGAACGTCTACATGGGCGACATGCCGCTCATGACGGACAACGGTACCTTCATCGTCAACGGCACCGAGCGCGTCATCGTTTCCCAGATGCACCGTTCGCCGGGCGTGTTCTTCGACCACGACAAGGGCAAGAGCCATTCTTCCGGCAAGCTGCTCTTCGCCGCCCGCGTCATCCCGTATCGCGGTTCCTGGCTCGACATCGAGTTCGACGCCAAGGACATCGTGCATGCGCGCATCGACCGCCGCCGCAAGATCCCCGTCACCTCGCTGCTCATGGCTCTCGGCATGGACGGCGAAGACATCCTGTCGACCTTCTACACGAAGTCGCTCTACCAGCGCGACGGCGAAGGCTGGCGCGTGCCGTTCAATCCCGACGCGCTGAAGGGCCAGAAGGCCGTCGCGGACATGATCGACGCCGACACCGGTGAAGTGGTCGTCGAGATCGGCAAGAAGCTGACCCCGCGTCTGCTCCGCCAGCTCTCAGAAAAGGGCTTGAAGGCCCTCAAGGCGACCGACGAAGACCTCTACGGCAACTACCTCGCTGAAGACGTCGTCAACTACAGCACCGGCGAAATCTACCTCGAAGCCGGCGACGAGATCGACGAGAAGACCCTGCCGGTCATCCTGTCGGCCGGTTTCGACGAGATCCCGGTCCTCGACATCGACCACATCAATGTCGGCGCCTATATCCGCAACACGCTTGCCGCGGACAAGAACGAGAACCGCCAGGACGCTCTGTTCGACATCTACCGCGTCATGCGCCCGGGCGAGCCGCCGACGATGGAATCGGCCGAAGCCATGTTCAACACGCTGTTCTTCGATGCAGAGCGTTACGACCTCTCCGCCGTGGGCCGCGTGAAGATGAACATGCGCCTCGACCTCGACGTCGCCGACACCGTCCGCACGCTGCGCAAGGAAGACATCCTCGCCGTCGTGAAGATGCTGGTCGAGCTGCGTGACGGCAAGGGCGAGATCGACGACATCGACAACCTCGGCAACCGCCGCGTCCGTTCGGTCGGCGAGCTGATGGAGAACCAGTACCGTCTCGGCCTGCTGCGCATGGAGCGCGCGATCAAGGAACGCATGTCCTCGATCGAGATCGACACCGTCATGCCGCAGGACCTGATCAATGCGAAGCCGGCGGCTGCCGCCGTTCGCGAATTCTTCGGTTCCTCGCAGCTCTCGCAGTTCATGGACCAGGTGAACCCGCTCTCGGAAATCACCCACAAGCGCCGTCTTTCGGCCCTTGGCCCGGGCGGTCTGACCCGCGAGCGCGCAGGCTTCGAAGTCCGCGACGTTCATCCGACTCACTATGGCCGTATCTGCCCGATCGAAACGCCGGAAGGCCCGAACATCGGTCTGATCAACTCGCTCGCGACCTTCGCCCGCGTCAACAAGTACGGCTTCATCGAAAGCCCGTACCGCAAGATCGTCGACGGCAAGGTCACGACAGATGTGGTCTACCTCTCCGCCATGGAAGAGGCCAAGTACCACGTCGCCCAGGCCAACTCGCCGCTGGAAGCCGACAACTCCTTCGCTGAAGAGTTCGTCGTCTGCCGTCACGCCGGCGAAGTCATGCTCGCCCCGCGCGACCAGATCAACCTGATGGACGTTTCGCCGAAGCAGCTCGTTTCGGTCGCGGCGGCGCTCATCCCGTTCCTCGAGAACGACGACGCCAACCGCGCCCTCATGGGGTCGAACATGCAGCGTCAGGCCGTGCCGCTTCTGCGTGCGGAAGCCCCGTTCGTCGGTACCGGCATGGAGCCGGTCGTCGCCCGTGACTCGGGCGCCGCCATCGCGGCCCGCCGCGGCGGCGTCGTCGACCAGGTCGACGCGACGCGTATCGTTATCCGCGCCACCGAAGACCTCGATCCGTCGAAGTCGGGCGTCGATATCTACCGTCTGCAGAAGTTCCAGCGTTCCAACCAGAACACCTGCGTCAACCAGCGCCCACTGGTCACCGTCGGCGACGTTCTGAACAAGGGCGACATCATCGCGGACGGTCCGTCGACCGACCTCGGCGACCTCGCGCTCGGCCGCAACGCGCTCGTCGCGTTCATGCCGTGGAACGGCTACAACTACGAAGACTCGATCCTGATGTCCGAACGCATCGTCTCCGACGACGTGTTCACCTCGATCCACATCGAGGAATTCGAAGTCATGGCGCGCGACACCAAGCTGGGTCCGGAAGAAATCACGCGCGACATTCCGAACGTCTCGGAAGAAGCGCTGAAGAACCTCGACGAAGCCGGTATCGTCTATATCGGCGCAGAGGTTCAGCCGGGCGACATCCTGGTCGGCAAGATCACCCCGAAGGGCGAAAGCCCGATGACGCCGGAAGAAAAGCTCCTGCGCGCCATCTTCGGTGAAAAGGCCTCCGACGTTCGCGACACCTCCATGCGCATGCCGCCCGGCACCTTCGGCACGGTCGTCGAAGTTCGCGTCTTCAACCGCCATGGCGTGGAGAAGGACGAACGCGCGATGGCGATCGAGCGTGAAGAGATCGAGCGTCTGGCGAAGGACCGTGACGACGAGCAGGCGATCCTCGACCGTAACGTCTACGGCCGTCTGATCGACATGCTGCGCGGCCACGTCGCCGTCGCCGGCCCGAAGTCCTTCAAGAAGGGCACCGAGCTGTCGAACGCCGTCGTCTCCGAATATCCCCGCTCGCAGTGGTGGATGTTCGCCGTCGAGGACGAGAAGGTCCAGGGCGAGATCGAAGCCCTCCGCGGCCAGTACGACGAATCCAAGTCGCGCCTCGAACAGCGCTTCATGGACAAGGTCGAGAAGGTCCAGCGCGGCGACGAAATGCCTCCGGGCGTCATGAAGATGGTCAAGGTCTTCGTCGCTGTGAAGCGCAAGATACAGCCGGGCGACAAGATGGCCGGTCGTCACGGCAACAAGGGTGTGGTCTCGCGCATCCTGCCGATCGAGGACATGCCGTTCCTCGAAGACGGCACGCATGTCGACATCTGCTTGAACCCGCTGGGCGTGCCCTCGCGCATGAACGTCGGCCAGATTCTCGAAACGCACCTCGCATGGGCTTGCGCCGGCATGGGCAAGAAGATCGGCGAGCTGCTCGACGAGTATCGCAAGACCATGGACATCTCGGACCTGAAGCGCGAGCTGACGGAAGTCTACGAGAGCGAAGCCAAGGACGAAGTCGCTCACTTCGACGACGACGCCCTGGTCAAGCTTGCCGAGCAGTCCCGCAAGGGCGTCTCCATCGCGACCCCGGTCTTCGACGGCGCGCACGAGCCCGACGTTGCCGGCATGCTGGAGCGCGCAGGTCTCGATTCGTCCGGCCAGTCGGTTCTCTACGACGGCCGTACGGGCGAGCCCTTCGACCGCAAGGTTACCGTCGGCTACATGTACATGATCAAGCTGAACCACCTCGTGGACGACAAGATCCACGCCCGTTCGATCGGCCCGTACTCGCTCGTTACCCAGCAGCCGCTGGGCGGCAAGGCGCAGTTCGGCGGCCAGCGCTTCGGGGAAATGGAGGTCTGGGCGCTCGAAGCCTACGGCGCCGCCTACACGCTGCAGGAAATGCTGACCGTGAAGTCGGACGACGTCGCGGGCCGCACCAAGGTGTACGAGGCGATCGTGCGTGGCGACGACACGTTCGAGGCGGGCATTCCGGAGAGCTTCAACGTTCTCGTCAAGGAAATGCGCTCGCTTGGCCTGTCGGTCGAACTCGAGAACTCGAAGGTCGACCCGGCCGTGGAAGCCGGCCAGCTTCCCGACGCGGCGGAATAAGCCTGATGATCCGGTGCGCGCCTTCCGGCGCGCACCGTTACCGCCTCGGCCCGGTCGGGCAGGGGCGGCTCATCCGTTTCAGGCAGTCTTGCGGCACCCGGGTATCGCCGCAATTGACTGCTAAGCAGAGGGCCACTGGCCCACGAAGGAGATAGGCATGAACCAAGAGGTCATGAACCTTTTCAACCCGCAGGTGCCTGCGCAGACGTTCGACTCCATCCGCATTTCGATCGCGTCGCCGGAAAAGATCCTGTCCTGGTCGTATGGCGAGATCAAGAAGCCGGAAACGATCAACTACCGCACGTTCAAGCCGGAGCGCGACGGTCTCTTCTGCGCGCGCATCTTTGGCCCGATCAAGGACTACGAGTGCCTGTGCGGCAAGTACAAGCGCATGAAGTACAAGGGCATCATCTGCGAAAAGTGCGGCGTCGAAGTCACGCTGTCGCGCGTTCGCCGCGAGCGCATGGGCCATATCGAGCTCGCCGCGCCCGTCGCCCATATCTGGTTCCTGAAGTCGCTGCCCTCGCGCATCGCCACGCTCCTCGACATGACCCTCAAGGATGTCGAGCGCGTTCTCTATTTCGAGAACTACATCGTGACGGAGCCGGGCCTGACCGCGCTCAAGGAAAACCAGCTTCTTTCCGAAGAAGAATACATGATCGCCGTCGATGAATATGGTGAAGACCAGTTCACGGCGATGATCGGCGCCGAGGCCATCTACGAGATGCTTGCCTCGATGAACCTCGAGAAGATCGCCGGCGACCTGCGTTCCGATCTGGCCGACACCACGTCGGACCTGAAGCAGAAGAAGCTGATGAAGCGCCTGAAGATCGTCGAGAACTTCATGGAATCCGGCAATCGTCCGGAATGGATGATCATGAAGGTCGTTCCGGTGATCCCGCCGGACCTGCGTCCGCTCGTTCCGCTCGACGGCGGCCGTTTCGCGACGTCGGACCTCAACGACCTCTATCGCCGCGTCATCAACCGTAACAACCGTCTGAAGCGCCTCATCGAGCTGCGCGCACCGGGCATCATCATCCGCAACGAGAAGCGCATGCTTCAGGAATCGGTTGACGCCCTGTTCGACAACGGCCGCCGCGGCCGCGTCATCACCGGCGCCAACAAGCGCCCGCTGAAGTCGCTGTCCGACATGCTCAAGGGCAAGCAGGGCCGCTTCCGCCAGAACCTGCTCGGCAAGCGCGTCGACTATTCCGGCCGTTCGGTCATCGTGACGGGCCCGGAACTGAAGCTGCACCAGTGCGGCCTGCCGAAGAAGATGGCGCTCGAGCTGTTCAAGCCGTTCATCTACGCCCGCCTCGACGCCAAGGGTTTCTCCTCGACCGTCAAGCAGGCCAAGAAGCTCGTCGAGAAGGAAAAGCCGGAAGTCTGGGATATCCTCGACGAGGTCATTCGCGAGCATCCGGTTCTCCTGAACCGCGCACCGACGCTGCACCGCCTGGGCATCCAGGCCTTCGAACCGATCCTGGTCGAAGGCAAGGCCATCCAGCTGCACCCGCTCGTCTGCACGGCCTTCAACGCCGACTTCGACGGCGACCAGATGGCTGTTCACGTCCCGCTCTCGCTGGAAGCCCAGCTTGAAGCGCGCGTGCTCATGATGTCGACGAACAACATCCTGCACCCGGCGAACGGCGCACCGATCATCGTTCCCTCGCAGGACATGGTTCTCGGTCTCTACTATCTGTCGATCCAGAACCAGAACGAGCCGGGCGAAGGCATGGCCTTCTCCGACATGGGCGAACTGCACCACGCTCTGGAAAACAAGGTCGTCACGCTGCACGCGAAGATCCGTGGCCGCTACAAGTCGGTCGATGCCGACGGCAAGCCGTACACCAAGATCTACGAGACGACGCCCGGCCGCATGATCATCGGCGAATTGCTGCCGAAGAACGGCAACATCCCGTTCGACATCTGCAACCAGGAAATGACCAAGAAGAACATCTCCAAGATGATCGACACGGTCTACCGTCACTGCGGCCAGAAGGACACGGTCATCTTCTGCGACCGCATCATGCAGCTCGGCTTCGCCCATGCCTGCCGCGCCGGCATCTCGTTCGGCAAGGACGACATGGTCATTCCGGACAGCAAGGCGAAGATCGTCGGCGATACCGAAAACCTGGTCAAGGAATACGAGCAGCAGTACAACGACGGCCTGATCACCCAGGGCGAGAAGTACAACAAGGTTGTCGACGCCTGGGGCAAGGCGACCGAGAAGGTTGCCGAGGACATGATGGCCCGCATCAAGGCCGTCGAGTTCGATCCGGAAACCGGTCGCCAGAAGCCGATGAACGCGATCTACATGATGTCCCACTCGGGCGCCCGCGGTTCTCCGAACCAGATGCGCCAGCTGGGCGGCATGCGCGGCCTCATGGCCAAGCCGTCGGGCGAGATCATCGAAACGCCGATCATCTCGAACTTCAAGGAAGGCCTGACCGTGAACGAGTACTTCAACTCGACGCACGGCGCCCGCAAGGGCCTGGCAGACACCGCCTTGAAGACCGCGAACTCCGGTTACCTGACCCGCCGTCTCGTCGACGTTGCGCAGGATTGCATCGTCACGCATGTCGACTGCGGCACCGACAAGGGCCTCACGATGACGGCGATCGTCGACGCCGGCCAGGTCGTGGCTTCCATCGGCACGCGCGTTCTCGGCCGTACGGCCCTGGACGACATCGATCATCCGGTCACGGGTGAGCGCATCGTCGACGCCGGCAAGATGATCCTCGAGGCCGATGTCGCCGAGATCGAGAAGGCCGGCATCCAGTCGATCCGCATCCGCTCGGCGCTGACCTGCGAAATCCAGACCGGCGTCTGCGGCGTCTGCTACGGTCGCGACCTTGCACGCGGCACGCCCGTCAACATGGGCGAGGCCGTGGGCGTCATCGCGGCCCAGTCGATCGGTGAACCGGGCACCCAGCTCACCATGCGTACCTTCCACCTTGGCGGCACGGCGACCGTGGTCGACCAGTCGTTCCTGGAAGCTTCGTATGAAGGCACGGTGCAGATCAAGAACCGCAACATGCTGCGCAACTCCGACGGCAACCTCGTCGCGATGGGCCGTAACATGGCGATCACCATCCTCGACGAGCGTGGCGTTGAGCGTTCCGCGCAGCGCGTCGCTTACGGTTCGAAGATCTTCGTCGATGACGGCGACAAGGTGAAGCGCGGCCAGCGCCTCGCCGAGTGGGACCCCTACACCCGTCCGATGATGACGGAAGTGGAAGGTACGGTTCACTTCGAAGACGTCGTCGACGGTATCTCGGTTCTGGAAACCACCGACGAATCCACCGGCATCACCAAGCGTTCGGTCATCGACTGGCGCTCGACGCCGCGCGGTACGGACCTGAAGCCGGCCATCGTCATCAAGGACAAGAACGGCGCTGTCGCCAAGCTGTCCCGCGGTGGCGAAGCCCGCTTCATGCTCTCGGTCGACGCGATCCTTTCGGTCGAGCCGGGTCAGAAGGTCTCCCAGGGTGACGTTCTTGCCCGCTCGCCGCTGGAAAGCGCCAAGACCAAGGACATCACCGGCGGTCTGCCGCGCGTTGCCGAACTGTTCGAGGCCCGTCGTCCGAAGGACCACGCCATCATCGCTGAGATCGATGGTACCGTCCGCTTCGGCCGCGACTACAAGAACAAGCGTCGCGTGATGATCGAGCCGGCGGAAGACGGTGTCGAGCCGGTCGAGTACCTGATCCCGAAGGGCAAGCCCTTCCACCTTCAGGACGGCGACTATATCGAAAAGGGTGACTACATCCTCGACGGCAACCCCGCGCCGCACGACATCCTGGCGATCAAGGGCGTGGAAGCACTCGCTTCCTACCTCGTGAACGAAATCCAGGAAGTCTACCGGTTGCAGGGCGTTGTGATCAACGACAAGCACATCGAGGTGATCGTTCGCCAGATGCTGCAGAAGGTCGAGATCACGGATGCCGGCGACTCGACCTACATCGTCGGCGACAATGTCGACCGTATCGAGCTGGAAGACGTCAACGACGCCCTGATCGAGGAGGGCAAGAAGCCTGCCTCAGGTGAGCCGGTCCTTCTCGGCATCACCAAGGCGTCGCTGCAGACCCCGTCGTTCATCTCGGCCGCTTCGTTCCAGGAGACCACCAAGGTTCTCACGGAAGCTGCGATCGCCGGCAAGACCGACGGCCTGCAGGGCCTCAAGGAAAACGTCATCGTCGGCCGCCTCATCCCGGCCGGTACCGGTGGCACCATGACCCAGATCCGTCGCATCGCGACGGCGCGCGACGAGATGATCCTCGACGAGCGCCGCAAGTCGACCGGCGCTGGCGTCGCGACCCCGATGCTGGCGGACCTCGCCGGCGGCGAGGGCGCTGCGGCCGAATAAGGCTTGGAGAAGGGCGGTTCGCCGCCCTCCTGTCCCTGACGAAAAAAGCCGCCCGGGTGACCGGGCGGCTTTTTTTGTTCGTATTGGCGGGCAGGGCGCTGGAGCAATCCAGCAACGGTGCGCAGCGTCCGGGACTGCGTGGAAACAAAGGCCCTAGGCGAAGCGGATGATCGCCACTTCCCCTTCGAGGGCGCCCTTGTAGGCGGAGGCGTGCGGCTCTTCCTCGGGCTCGCCGGTCAGCGTGCCGATCTGGTCGAGGTCGGCCTCGAGGAAGCCTTCCTCCGAAAGCGCGTTCAGCGCCTCGCGCACCGCGGTATCGTCGTCGGGCGCACGCAGCATGACGTGGATGTCGATGCCCTCGTCGCCCTCGCGCTCATAGGCCTTGCCGATGATGATGAAGACCATCGGCTCCTCGAGCGTGGTGTTGTCGTTGTCGGCGTTCGACGCCATGGCGGGCTCCTTTCGGGATCGGGTTGTGCTCGTTCTATAAAGGGTAGGGCGGCAGGACCCAAACGCAAAATCGATCTCGCTCCCAAAAGAGCGGAAAGGGAATCGGTGAGCGCCCCTTCGACTCTTTCGGATTGATTCCATCTTCATGCTTTCTTAATGTTCCCCTGCGATGGCTGCCGGGTGCGAGGAGCCGTCGAAACGGCGCAGGGCAGGGGGCCGAAGCCCTGCTTTTCAGGCGGGTCAGCCATCCCGCCCCCGGATTCTTTGGCCTCGCCCCTTGACCTTTCGCCCTTTAGTCAGTATTCCGCACGCCATCAGAGCCTATGTGAGGCTGGCTGGTTCGGAATGACTCGTTCTGAAGTTCGCCTCAAACAGGGCTCGACGCACGTTGAGAACATGAATGCTGCACGCATGACGCGGTTATAGCGCGTCCTCTGCCTAACGAGGTCATCCGCTAGAGGCGGATTGGCCTTTTATTGCGCATGAACACACGCGTGTGGCCATGTATCCGCCCGTAAGGGTAACGAGACTAGATTTGCAAGGGATGGTTCTATGCCTACCGTAAACCAGTTGATCCGCAAGCCGCGCCAGGCGTCGGTAAAGCGCAACAAGGTTCCTGCTCTGCAGGAAAACCCCCAGAAGCGCGGCGTTTGCACCCGCGTCTACACGACGACCCCGAAGAAGCCGAACTCGGCTCTGCGTAAGGTCGCCAAGATTCGCCTGACCAATGGCTTCGAAGTCATCGGCTACATCCCGGGCGAAGGCCACAACCTGCAGGAACACTCTGTCGTCATGATCCGTGGCGGCCGCGTAAAGGACCTTCCGGGTGTGCGCTATCACATCATCCGCGGCGTTCTCGACACCCAGGGCGTCAAGAACCGCAAGCAGCGCCGCTCCAAGTACGGCGCGAAGCGTCCGAAATAATACAGTAACCGGCGCCATTTCGCTGGTCGGAACCTTTTGAAGAAAGACGAAAAGTATGTCCCGTCGCCATAGAGCAGAAAAGCGCGAGATCAACCCGGACCCGAAGTTCGGCGACCTCGTAGTCACCAAGTTCATGAACGCCATCATGCTGGACGGCAAGAAGTCCGTCGCCGAAACGATCGTTTACGGCGCCTTCGATGTCGTGCAGGGCAAGGCCAAGCAGGATCCGGTGACGGTTTTCCATTCGGCTCTCGACAACGTCGCGCCGCACGTCGAAGTGCGCTCGCGTCGCGTCGGCGGTGCGACCTACCAGGTTCCGGTCGACGTTCGTCCGGAGCGCCGTCAGGCTCTGGCCATCCGCTGGCTGATCGCCGCTGCCCGCAAGCGTAACGAAACGACCATGGTCGAGCGCCTCTCCGGCGAACTCATGGACGCAGCGAACAATCGCGGCAGCGCCGTCAAGAAGCGCGAAGACACGCACAAGATGGCTGACGCCAACCGTGCATTCTCGCACTACCGCTGGTAACCGAAACTAGACGTCTCGAAAGGAGTCCCAGATGGCTCGCGAATATAAAATCGAAGACTACCGCAACTTCGGTATCATGGCACACATCGACGCCGGCAAGACCACGACGACCGAGCGTATCCTGTACTACACCGGTAAGAACCACAAGATCGGCGAGACCCACGACGGCGCGTCGACGATGGACTGGATGGAGCAGGAGCAGGAGCGCGGCATCACCATCACGTCTGCTGCCACCACGACCTTCTGGAAGGGCCGTGACGGCAAGGCTCGCCGCTTCAACATCATCGACACCCCCGGCCACGTCGACTTCACCATCGAAGTCGAGCGTTCGCTGCGCGTTCTCGACGGCGCCATCGCGCTGCTCGACTCCAACGCCGGCGTTGAGCCGCAGACGGAAACCGTCTGGCGTCAGGCCGAGAAGTATCATGTTCCGCGCATGATCTTCTGCAACAAGATGGACAAGACCGGCGCGGACTTCTATCGCTGCCTTGACATGATCAAGTCGCGCCTCGGTGCGATCCCGGTCGCCATGCAGCTGCCGATCGGCGCCGAGACCGAGTTCAAGGGCGTCATCGACCTGATCGAGATGAACGCTCTCATCTGGCGCGACGAATCGCTCGGCGCCCAGTGGGACGTCGTCGAGATCCCGGAAGATCTGAAGGAAAAGGCCGAGGAATACCGCGAGAAGCTCATCGAGACCGTCGTCGAAGTCGACGAAGCCGCGATGGAAGCCTATCTCGAAGGCAACTACCCGGATAACGACAAGATCCGCGAACTCGTTCGCCGCGGCACGATCGACGTGAAGTTCCACCCGGTCTATTGCGGTACCGCGTTCAAGAACAAGGGCGTTCAGCCGCTTCTCGACGCCGTCGTCGACTTCCTGCCGTCGCCGATCGATATCCCGGCCATCAAGGGCATCGACGTGAAGACGGAAGCCGAGATCGAGCGTCACGCCGATGACGCCGAGCCGCTTTCCATGCTTGCGTTCAAGATCATGAACGACCCCTTTGTCGGTTCGCTGACCTTCGCACGCATCTACTCGGGCAAGCTCGAAAAGGGCACGTCCGTCATGAACACGGTCAAGGACAAGCGCGAGCGTGTCGGCCGTATGCTTCAGATGCACTCCAACTCGCGTGAAGACATCGAAGAAGCCTTCGCAGGCGACATCGTTGCTCTCGCCGGCCTCAAGGACACGACGACGGGCGACACGCTCTGCGATCCGCTGAAGCCGGTCATCCTCGAGCGCATGGAATTCCCGGAACCGGTTATCCAGATCGCCATCGAGCCGAAGACGAAGAACGACCAGGAAAAGATGGGCCTCGCCCTGAACCGCCTGGCCGCCGAAGACCCGTCCTTCCGCGTCAAGACCGACGAAGAGTCCGGCCAGACGATCATCGCAGGCATGGGTGAACTTCACCTCGACATCATCGTCGACCGCATGCGTCGCGAATTCAAGGTAGAAGCCAACGTCGGCGCTCCGCAGGTTGCGTACCGTGAGACGATTACGCGCAAGACCGAGAAGGACTACACGCACAAGAAGCAGACCGGTGGTACCGGCCAGTTCGCCCGCGTGAAGCTCGTCTTCGAACCGAACCCGGATGGCGAAGATTTCGTCTTCGAATCCAAGATCGTCGGCGGTGCTGTTCCGAAGGAATACATCCCGGGCGTTCAGAAGGGTATCGAAAGCGTTCTGTCTTCGGGTCCGCTCGCAGGCTTCCCGATGCTCGGCGTCAAGGCGACGCTCATCGACGGCGCCTTCCACGACGTCGACTCCTCGGTCCTCGCCTTCGAAATCGCATCGCGTGCCTGCTTCCGTGAAGCATCCCGCGAAGCCGGCGCCCAGCTCTTGGAGCCGATGATGAAGGTCGAAGTCGTGACGCCGGAAGACTATGTCGGCGACGTCATCGGCGACCTGAACTCTCGCCGTGGCCAGATCCAGGGCCAGGAATCGCGCGGCATCGCCGTCGTGATCTCCGCCCACGTGCCGCTGGCGAACATGTTCAAGTACGTCGACAACCTGCGCTCCATGTCGCAGGGCCGCGCCCAGTACTCGATGGTCTTCGACCATTACGCGCCGGTTCCGTCGAACGTCGCACAGGAAATCCAGGCAAAGTACTCCGGTCAGAAGTGACCGGGGTATCCCCCTTAAAGTTTTGAACGAATTTCCCTTCGGGGATCAGGAACGGAGAGCCGGAAATGGCAAAAGGTAAGTTTGAGCGCAACAAGCCTCACGTAAACATCGGGACGATCGGCCACGTTGACCATGGCAAGACGTCGACGACTGCAGCGATCACGAAGTACTTCGGCGAGTTCAAGGCGTACGACCAGATCGACGCTGCTCCGGAAGAAAAGGCCCGCGGCATCACCATCTCGACGGCGCACGTCGAGTATGAGACGGCCAACCGTCACTATGCGCACGTCGACTGCCCCGGCCACGCCGACTACGTCAAGAACATGATCACCGGTGCTGCCCAGATGGACGGCGCGATCCTCGTCGTCTCGGCTGCCGACGGCCCGATGCCGCAGACCCGCGAGCACATCCTGCTCGCCCGTCAGGTTGGCGTTCCGGCGATCGTCGTGTTCCTCAACAAGGTCGACCAGGTTGACGACGCCGAGCTTCTCGAGCTCGTCGAGCTGGAAGTCCGTGAACTTCTGTCGTCCTACGAATTCCCGGGCGACGACATTCCGATCGTCAAGGGCTCGGCTCTTGCCGCCCTGGAAGACTCGAACAAGGAAATCGGCGAAGACGCGATCCGCGCCCTGATGGCCGCTGTCGACGACTACATCCCGACCCCGGAACGTCCGATCGACCAGCCCTTCCTGATGCCGATCGAAGACGTGTTCTCGATCTCGGGCCGTGGTACGGTCGTGACCGGTCGCGTCGAGCGCGGCATCGTCAAGGTCGGTGAGGAAATCGAGATCGTCGGCATCCGTCCGACGACGAAGACGACCTGCACGGGCGTTGAAATGTTCCGCAAGCTGCTCGACCAGGGCCAGGCCGGCGACAACATCGGTGCGCTGCTGCGCGGTGTGAACCGTGACGGCGTCGAGCGTGGCCAGATCCTGTGCAAGCCGGGTTCGGTCAAGCCGCACAAGAAGTTCAAGGCTGAAGCCTACATCCTGACGAAGGAAGAAGGCGGCCGTCATACGCCGTTCTTCACGAACTACCGTCCGCAGTTCTACTTCCGCACGACGGACGTGACGGGCATCGTGACGCTTCCGGAAGGCACGGAAATGGTTATGCCGGGCGACAACGTCACGGTTGACGTCGAGCTGATCGTTCCGATCGCGATGGAAGAAAAGCTGCGCTTCGCCATCCGCGAAGGCGGCCGTACCGTCGGCGCCGGCATCGTCGCCTCGATCGTCGAGTAAGTCTTAAGGCCTCAGGCCGCTGAAATAGGAAGGGCAGGATCGCATCCTGCCCCTCCGGTCTTTGATAATTTAGCGGACTGGCCTTTCGGCATTGTGTTTTCGTGCGCCTTCCTTTATGGGAAGCGCCAGAATCAAAAAAGCGCATTCCCCAAGAGAATCGCGCGGATAACGAACTAAGGAAAAGTCGTATGAACGGCCAGAACATCCGCATCCGCCTCAAGGCGTTTGACCACCGGATCCTTGATGCCTCCACGCGTGAAATCGTGTCGACGGCAAAGCGTACCGGCGCAAGCGTCCGCGGCCCCGTTCCTCTCCCGACCCGTATTGAAAAGTTCACGGTCAACCGTTCGCCCCACGTTGACAAGAAGAGCCGTGAACAGTTCGAGATGCGCACCCACAAGCGCCTGCTCGACATCGTAGATCCGACGCCGCAGACGGTCGATGCTCTCATGAAGCTCGACCTTGCGGCCGGTGTGGACGTAGAGATCAAGCTCTAAGTCCTGGCGCAAGCCGAATAACAAGGAAGGTACGTGGCGAAAGCCGACGTCTTCTAAAAACGGGAAACCCGACGGCCTTCGAGCCCGAGTGGAATCTTTAAACCAAGAGGCATGACGGGACGTCACGATCCCGCCAGGACTTCTAAGAGGATTGAACCATGCGTTCAGGTGTGATTGCACAGAAAGTAGGGATGACTCGCGTCTATAATGACGCAGGTGAGCACATCCCGGTAACGGTATTGCGACTGGACAACGTCCAAGTCGTTGCCCAGCGTACGCAGGACAAGAATGGCTACACGGCTGTTCAGCTCGGCGCCGGCTCTTCCAAGGTGAAGAACACGGCAAAGGCGCTGCGCGGCCAGTTCGCCGCTGCAAGCGTCGAGCCGAAGGCCAAGCTCGTCGAGTTCCGCGTTTCGGAAGACAACCTCATCGAGATCGGCGCGGAACTCACCGCCAGCCATTTCGTCGCCGGCCAGCTCGTCGACGTTACCGGCACCACGATCGGTAAGGGTTTCGCCGGCGCCATGAAGCGCCACAACTTCGGCGGTCTTCGTGCAACGCACGGCGTTTCCGTTTCGCACCGTTCGCACGGTTCGACGGGTAACAACCAGGACCCGGGCAAGGTCTGGAAGGGCAAGCGCATGGCTGGTCACATGGGCCAGACGCGCGTCACCACCCAGAACCTCGAAGTCGTCTCCACCGACGAAGAGCGCGGTCTCATTCTCGTCAAGGGCGCAGTCCCGGGCTCCAAGGGTGCCTGGATCGTCGTTCGTGACGCCGTCAAGTCCGGCACCCCGGCAGACGCTCCGCGTCCGGCCGCCGTGCGCGCCGCAGCCAAGTAAGGGAGCCTGATCATGGATCTCAAAGTCACGACCCTCGACGGGAAGGACGCCGGCAAGGTCTCCCTCTCCGACGCGATCTTCGGCCTCGAGCCGCGCGAAGACATCATTGCCCGCGTCGTCCGCTGGCAGCTCGCCAAGAAGCAGCAGGGCACGCACCAGTCGCTGACCCGCGGCGAAGTCGCTCGCACCGGCTCGAAGATGTACAAGCAGAAGGGTACGGGCCGCGCTCGTCACCATTCGGCTCGTGCTCCGCAGTTCCGCGGCGGTGCCAAGGCTCACGGCCCGGTATCCCGCAGCCACGCCCATGACCTGCCCAAGCAGGTTCGCGCGCTCGGCCTGCGTCACGCCCTCTCGGCCAAGATCAAGGCCGACGACGTCATCATCATCGACGACCTCGTCGCCAAGGAAGCAAAGACGAAGGCTCTGGCCGGCGCATTCGCTTCGCTCGGCCTCACCAATGCCCTCTTCATCGGCGGCGCTGAACTTGACGGCAACTTCAAGCTCGCAGCACGCAACATCCCGAACGTGGATGTCCTGCCGATCCAGGGTATCAATGTTTACGACATCCTGCGCCGCGGCAAGCTCGTGCTCTCCAAGGCTGCTGTAGAAGCCCTCGAGGAGCGGTTCAAATGACGGATCTTCGCCACTACGATGTGATCGTCTCGCCGGCGATCACCGAAAAGTCGACGCTGGTATCCGAAAACAACCAGATCGTCTTCAACGTTGCCAAGCGCGCTTCCAAGCCTGAAATCAAGGCTGCGGTCGAAGCACTCTTCGGCGTCAAGGTCACGGCTGTGAACACGCTCGTCCGCAAGGGCAAGGTAAAGCGTTTCCGCGGCTTCGCCGGCCGGCAGGGAGATGTCAAGAAGGCTATCGTCACGCTCGCTGACGGTCAGTCCATCGACGTCTCCACCGGGCTCTAATCGGGCAGTCGGCTAAAAGGGAAACAAGAAAATGGCATTGAAACACTTCAATCCGACCACTCCGAGCCAGCGCCAGCTGGTCATCGTCGACCGGTCGGGCCTTTACAAGGGCAAGCCCGTCAAGGCTCTGACCGAAGGTCTCTCCAAGAGCGGCGGCCGTAACAACCTCGGCCGCATCACCGCCCGCTTCATCGGCGGCGGTCACAAGCGCACCTACCGCCTCATCGACTTCAAGCGTCGCAAGTTCGACGTCGAGGGCACGGTCGAGCGTCTGGAATACGACCCGAACCGCACCGCGTTCATCGCTCTGGTGAACTATGCGGACGGCGAGCAGGCCTACATCCTGGCCCCGCAGCGCCTGGCAGCCGGCGACAAGGTCATCGCCTCCAACAAGGCCGTTGACGTCAAGCCCGGCAACACCATGCCGCTGCAGTACATCCCGGTGGGTTCGATCGTTCACAACGTCGAAATGAAGCCGGGCAAGGGCGGCCAAATTGCCCGCTCCGCCGGCACCTTCGTCCAGCTCGTCGGCCGCGACCAGGGCATGGCGATCCTTCGCCTGAACTCGGGCGAACAGCGCCTGGTTCACGCCTCCTGCCTCGCAACGGTCGGCGCCGTATCCAACCCGGACCACGGCAACATCAACGACGGCAAGGCCGGTCGTACCCGTTGGCGCGGCAAGACCCCGCATAACCGCGGCGTCGTCATGAACCCGGTCGACCACCCGCACGGCGGTGGTGAAGGCCGCACCTCCGGTGGTCGCCATCCGGTGTCCCCGTGGGGCAAGCCGACCAAGGGCAAGCGCACCCGTTCGAACAAGTCCACGGACAAGTTCATCATGCGCTCGCGCCACTTGAAGAAGAAGTAAGAGAGGTAGTCAGGAATGGCTCGTTCAGTATGGAAAGGCCCGTTTGTTGACGGCTATCTTCTCAAGAAGGCTGAGAAGGTTCGTGAAGGCGGTCGCAGCGAAGTAATCAAGATCTGGAGCCGTCGCTCCACGATCCTGCCGCAGTTCGTAGGTCTCACCTTCGGCGTCTACAACGGCAGCAAGCACATCCCGGTGGCCGTCAACGAAGACATGGTCGGCCACAAGTTTGGTGAATTCGCTCCGACCCGGACCTACTACGGTCACGGCGCGGACAAGAAGGCGAAGAGGAAGTAACGATGGGTAAGGCTAAAGCCGAACGTCGGCTGAAGGATAACGAGGCGCAGGCTATCGCGCGCACGATCCGCGTCAGCCCCCAGAAGCTCAACCTGCTTGCTGCGCTCATCCGCGGCAAGAAGGTCGACCGCGCTCTCGCCGAGCTCGAGTTCTCGCGCAAGCGTAGCGCCGAGACGGTCAAGAAGACTCTCGAGTCCGCGATCGCCAACGCAGAAAACAACCACGACCTCGACGTCGATTCGCTGATCGTCGCTGAGGCCTATGTCGGCAAGTCGATTGTCATGAAGCGCTTTGCCGCTCGTGGCCGCGGCCGTGCATCGCGGATCGAGAAGCCTTTCTCGCATCTGACGATCGTCGTCCGTGAAGTCGAAGCCAAAGGGGAGGCCGCATAATGGGCCAGAAGATTAATCCGATCGGTTTCCGCCTCGGCATCAACCGTACCTGGGACAGCCGTTGGTTCGCCGACAACGCCGAATACGGCCAGCTGCTCCACGAAGACCTGAAGATCCGCAAGTTCGTACAGGACGAGCTGAAGCAGGCCGGTATCGCCAAGGTCGTCATCGAGCGTCCGCACAAGAAGTGCCGCGTCACGATCCACTCGGCTCGTCCGGGTCTGATCATCGGCAAGAAGGGCGCGGACATCGAGAAGCTCCGCAAGAAGCTTTCCGAGATGACGAATTCCGAAACGCACCTCAACATCGTTGAAGTGCGCAAGCCGGAAGTCGACGCAACGCTGGTCGCTCAGTCGATCGCCCAGCAGCTCGAGCGCCGCGTGGCCTTCCGCCGTGCGATGAAGCGCGCCGTTCAGTCGGCCATGCGTCTTGGCGCCGAAGGCATCAAGATCACCTGCGCCGGCCGTCTCGGCGGTGCGGAAATCGCCCGTACGGAATGGTACCGCGAAGGTCGCGTTCCGCTTCACACGCTGCGTGCAGACATCGACTACGGTACGGCTGAAGCCGAAACCGCATTCGGCATCTGCGGCATCAAGGTCTGGATCTTCAAGGGCGAAATCCTTGAGCACGATCCGATGGCCTCTGAGCGTCGCGCCAGCGAAAGTGACAGCCAGGGTCCCGCAAGCCGTGAACGCGGCGACCGCGGCGACCGTCGTCGTGAAAACGCGTAACAGTCGCGTTTGGCAGCCAATATCGGAGAAGTAAAAAAATGTTGCAGCCAAAGCGTACCAAGTACCGCAAGCAGTTCAAGGGCCGCATCAAGGGCGTCGCCAAGGGCGGCTCCGAGCTCGCCTTCGGCGAGTTCGGCTTGAAGGCTCAGGAACCGAACCGCGTGAACGCTCGCGAGATCGAAGCGGCCCGCCGCGCGATCACCCGTTACATGAAGCGTGCCGGCCGTGTGTGGATCCGCGTGTTCCCCGACACCCCGGTTACCGCAAAGCCCACGGAAGTCCGCATGGGTAAGGGTAAGGGTTCGGTCGAATACTGGGCAGCCAAGGTCAAGCCCGGCCGTATGATGTTCGAGATCGACGGCGTTTCCGAGGAAATCGCGCGTGAAGCGCTTCGCCTCGGCTCGGCCAAGCTCTCGGTCAAGACGCGCTTCGTACAGCGCATTGCAGAGTAAGGAGCGAGAGCGATGAAAGCCGCAGACGTCCGGGCGCTCAGCGCCGACCAGCTCAACGACGAGCTTGCCAAGCTGAAGAAAGAGCAGTTCAACCTGCGCTTCCAGAAGGCCACCGGCCAGCTTGAAAAGACCTCGCGTATCAACGAAGTCCGCAAGGACATCGCGCGCGTCAAGACCATTGCCCGCCAGAAGGCGGCAGAAGCCAAGGCCTAAGGACCAGAAAAATATGCCGAAACGCATTCTGCAGGGCACCGTAGTCAGCGACAAGAACGACAAGACCGTTGTCGTCCGCGTCGAGCGCCGTTTTGCCCATCCGCTGCTTCAGAAGACCGTTCGCCGGTCGAAGAAGTACAAGGCGCATGACGAGACCAACCAGTACAAGGTCGGCGATGTCGTTTCCATCCAGGAATGTGCACCGATCTCCAAGGACAAGCGCTGGACCGTCGTATCGGCCCAGGCTTAAATCATCGGATTTCGCGTCAGGCCCTTGCGTCTGGCGCGGAAATCTGTATGAAGCAGCGCAAGGACGCTCGGAATCGCGAGCGTTCTTTTGCTTTGAGCGCACGGAAGGTCCGTCGGTTCGCCGAAGGGAAACCACCCTGGCAACACACCATCCCGCGCGAAAACATGAATTTCCATAAGCTGGAACAGGGGGCTAACACCCAACCGGTCCGGTAAAACAAGAAGGCGACCTGACATGATTCAGATGCAGACTAACCTCGACGTCGCGGATAATTCCGGCGCACGTCGTGTCATGTGCATCAAGGTGCTGGGCGGCTCCAAGCGCAAGTACGCTTCGGTCGGCGACATTATCGTCGTCTCGATCAAGGAAGCCATCCCGCGCGGCCGCGTGAAGAAGGGTGACGTGATGAAGGCGGTCGTCGTACGCACCGCCAAGGACATCCGTCGCGCCGACGGCAGCGTCATTCGTTTCGACAGCAACGCCGCTGTCCTGATCGACAACAAGAAAGAGCCGATCGGCACCCGTATCTTCGGACCGGTTCCGCGCGAACTTCGCGCCAAGAACCACATGAAGATCATCTCGCTGGCTCCCGAAGTACTCTAAGGAGCGATGGCTATGCAAAAGATTCGTAAGGGCGACAAGGTCGTCGTACTCACCGGCAAGGACAAGGGCCGTACCGGTGAAGTCGTTCAGGTCATGCCGAAGGAAGACCGCGCGGTCGTCAAGGGTATCAACCTGGTGAAGCGTCACCAGCGCCAGACCCAGACCCAGGAAGCCGGCATCATCACCAAGGAAGCTTCGATCCATCTGTCGAACATCGCGATCGCCGACCCCAAGGACGGCAAGCCGACCCGCGTCGGTTTCAAGGTCGAAGGCGACAAGAAGGTTCGTGTAGCAAAGCGTTCGGGAGTGTCGATCGATGGCTGACACCAAGTATGAGCCGCGCCTCAAGAAGGAATACGTCGAGCGTATCCGCAAGGCGCTTCAGGAGCAGTTCTCCTTCGCCAACGAGATGCAGATCCCGCGTCTCGACAAGATCGTCATCAACATGGGCGTAGGCGAAGCCACGGCGGACTCCAAGAAGCCCACCGTTGCAGCTGCCGACCTCGCAGCGATCTCCGGCCAGAAGCCGGTCATCACGCGTGCCCGTAACTCCATCGCGGGCTTCAAGGTCCGTGAAGGCATGCCGATCGGCGCGAAGGTCACCCTGCGCGGCGCCCGCATGTACGAATTTCTGGATCGCCTCGTGAACATCGCGCTGCCCCGCGTACGCGACTTCCGTGGTCTGAACCCGAAGTCCTTCGATGGCCGTGGCAACTTCGCCATGGGTATCAAGGAGCACATTGTGTTCCCTGAGATCAACTACGACAAGGTTGATCAGATGTGGGGCATGGACATCATCGTTTGCACGACGGCAAAGACGGACGACGAAGCCCGGGCTCTTCTGAAAGAGTTCAACTTCCCGTTCCGCGCCTGACCGTAACGACAAGCGTAAAGAAGGATAACTGTTATGGCTAAAACCAGCGCAGTAGAAAAGAATAACCGTCGCCGCAAGCTTGTCGCCAGCCAGGCTTCCAAGCGCGCCGCTCTCAAGGCGGTCATCATGAACCAGTCTCTTCCGATCGAAGAGCGCTTCAAGGCAACCCTGAAGCTTGCCGAAATGCCGCGCAATGGCTCCAAGACCCGCATTCGCAACCGTTGCGAAGTCACGGGCCGCCCGCGCGCTTTCTATCGCAAACTCAAGATGTCGCGTATTGCGCTTCGTGAACTGGGCAATCTCGGCAAGGTGCCGGGTATCGTCAAGTCGAGCTGGTAAGGAGACGGGTACATGGCAATGACTGATCCCCTGGGCGATATGCTCACCCGTATCCGCAACGGCGCCGCACGCCGCAAGTCGAGCGTTTCCACGCCGGCTTCCAAGCTGCGCGCTCGCGTTCTGGACGTCCTTCAGGCTGAAGGCTACATCCGCGGATACTCCGAAGTCGAATTCGGCAACGGCAAGGCCGAGCTGAACATCGAACTCAAGTACTACGAAGGCGCATCGGTGATCCGCAAGATCGACCGCGTCTCCAAGCCGGGCCGCCGGGTCTATGTCTCGGTAAAGTCCATTCCGCAGGTCGCGAACGGCCTCGGCATCACCATCCTTTCGACCCCGAAGGGCGTGATGGCCGATCACCAGGCACGCGAACAGAACGTTGGTGGCGAGATTCTTTGCTCTGTCTTCTAAGACAGGGCAGGAATCTCCATAACGAACAGACAGGATAAAACAATGTCTCGTATCGGTAAGAAGCCCGTTCCGGTTCCCGCTGGTGTCACCGCGACCGTCGACGGTCAGAAGGTTACCGCCAAGGGCCCGAAGGGCGAACTGTTCTTCGTCGCCAATGACGAAGTTTCGGTCAAGCTCGAAGACAACGCCGTTGTCGTTCAGCCCGTCAACCAGTCCAAGGATGCGCGTTCGAAGTGGGGCATGTCCCGCACGATGATCGAAGGCATCTTCAAGGGCGTGAAGGACGGTTACGAGCGCAAGCTCGAAATCAACGGCGTCGGTTACCGCGCCTCCATGCAGGGCAAGAACCTGCAGCTTGCCCTCGGTTTCAGCCACGACGTGGTTTATGAAACGCCGGCCGGCATCACCATCGCTGTTCCGAAGCCGACCGAAATCATCGTCACCGGCATCAGCAAGCAGCAGGTCGGCCAGGTCGCTGCGGAAATCCGCGAATACCGTGGCCCCGAACCCTACAAGGGCAAGGGCGTCAAGTATGCGGAAGAACGCATCGTCCGCAAGGAAGGCAAGAAGAAGTAAGGATCACGCGAAATGGCTAGCACTAAAGAAGCTCTCGTGCGCCGCGCCAACCGCGTGCGCCGTTCCATCAAGGCGGTCGCCAACGGCCGTCCGCGCCTGTCGGTTCATCGCTCGTCGAAGAACATTTACGTACAGGTCATCGACGACGTGGCCGGCAAGACCCTTGCCGCCGCTTCGACGCTCGATAGCGATCTGCGCTCGTCGCTGAAGACGGGCGCCGACACGGCAGCAGCCGCTGCCGTCGGCAAGCTCATTGCCGAGCGCGCAGTCAAGGCCGGCGTCAAGGACGTCGTCTTCGACCGTGGCGCCTTCCTCTATCACGGCCGCGTCAAGGCTCTTGCCGAAGCAGCCCGTGAAGGTGGTCTGAACTTCTGATCTTCGGTCGGGCGCTCCGGCGCCCGCCGACCAGCTCAGGGTATTGGTCGCTTCCATTCCTGAAATGGAGGCGACTTTCGTCAATCTGCCGATTGCACCCGGAAAAGAAAAAGGAAAAGGACAATGGCACAGGAAAAGCGCGGTCGCGAAGACCGCCAGAACCGCGAAGAGCGCGACAGCGAGTTTGTCGACAAGCTCGTCGCGATCAACCGCGTCGCGAAGGTCGTCAAGGGCGGCCGTCGTTTCGGCTTTGCAGCTCTCGTCGTCGTCGGCGACCAGAAGGGCCGCGTCGGCTTCGGCCATGGCAAGGCTCGTGAAGTTCCGGAAGCGATCCGGAAGGCCACCGAAGCCGCCAAGCGCGACCTCATCTTCGTTCCGCTGCGCTCGGGCCGCACGCTGCACCACGACGTGCACGGCCGCCACGGCGCCGGCAAGGTTCTGCTTCGTTCGGCCAAGGCCGGTACCGGTATCATCGCCGGTGGTCCGATGCGCGCCGTCTTCGAAACGCTCGGCGTTCATGACGTCGTCGCCAAGTCGACCGGTTCCTCGAACCCGTACAACATGATCCGTGCGACGTTCGACGCTCTCAAGAGCCAGATGCACCCGAAGGACATCGCAGCTCAGCGCGGCATGAAGTACGCCACGCTGCAGGCTCGTCGTCAGTCGGCTGGCGTTGCTGCTGAAGAATAAGGAGCACTGATCCATGGCTAAGAAAGAAACCGCCAAGAAGACGGTGACTGTCGAGCAGATCGGCAGCCCCATCCGCCGTCCGGCCGTACAGCGCGCAACGCTCGTCGGCCTGGGCCTCAACAAGATGCACCGGGTTCGCACGCTGGAAGACACCCCGTCTGTCCGCGGCATGATCCGTGCCGTCCAGCACCTCGTTCGCGTCGTCGACGAGAAGTGAGGGAGTAGAGATCATGAAGCTTAACGAAATCAAGGACAACGAAGGTTCCTCGAAGGGCCGCAAGCGCCTCGGTCGCGGTATCGGCTCCGGCAAGGGCAAGACCGGCGGTCGCGGTGTCAAGGGTCAGAAGGCTCGTTCGGGCGTCGCCATCAACGGCTTCGAAGGCGGTCAGATGCCCATCTACCGTCGCCTGCCGAAGCGCGGCTTCAACAACATCTTCGCATCCGACTTCGTCATCGTTTCCCTGGACCGCGTCCAGAAGGCAATCGATGCCGGCAAGCTCGATGCCAAGGCGACCGTTGACGCAGCCGCTCTGAAGGCTGCCGGCGTCATCCGCCGCGAAAAGGATGGCGTGCGCATCCTCGCCGACGGCGAACTGAAGGCCAAGGTTGCCTTCGAGGTCGCCGGCGCCTCCAAGCCTGCGGTCGAGAAGATCGAAAAGGCCGGCGGCTCGGTGAAGCTGCTGGTCGCAGCAGCGGAAGCCGCTGAATAATTCGACAAAATAGTCGCCCGGTGTGCTTCACACCGGGCGATTTTGCTCCCATATGTGAGCCTCACAACGACCGCAGGGATTCTCGTCCCCCGTCGTTATCCGGAATAAAAGCCAGGGTGAGGCCGGGATTGCTTGACAATCCGCGTTTCAACCGGTTTAGGCTCCATCCGCCCGCTTCGCCGCAACGGCGCAGGCAGGCACGACGAATTTCAGCATTGCGGTCGGTCCGGGGAGGGCAGGGCGCAAATGCCAACGGATCAGCCAATCCGGACCTGGCCGGGCGTTACCGCCGCCGGATCGGCTTCGCGGAGAAATGCATGGCTTCGGCAGCGGAACAACTTGCCTCTAACCTCAACTTCTCGACTTTCGCCAAGGCGGAAGACCTGAAGAAGCGCCTCTGGTTCACGCTGGGCGCGCTGATCGTCTATCGGCTCGGCACCCATATTCCCCTGCCGGGCCTCAACGCCGAAGCCTTCGCGCAGGCTTTCCGCGGCCAGTCGGGCGGTATTCTCGGCCTCTTCAACATGTTCTCCGGCGGCGCCGTCGAGCGCATGGCGATCTTCGCGCTCGGTATCATGCCGTACATTTCCGCGTCGATCATCGTGCAGCTCATGACTTCGGTCGTTCCCTCGCTGGAGCAGCTGAAGAAGGAAGGCGAGCAGGGCCGCAAGATCATCAACCAGTACACCCGCTACGGCACGGTGCTGCTCGGCACGCTGCAGGCCTACGGCATCGCGGTGGGCCTTGAGAGCGGGGCAGGGCTGGTCAACGATCCGGGCTGGTTCTTCCGCATATCCACCGTCATCTCGCTGCTCGGCGGCACCATGTTCCTGATGTGGCTCGGTGAGCAGATCACCTCGCGCGGCATCGGCAACGGCATCTCGCTGATCATCTTCGCCGGCATCGTGGCGGCCCTGCCGCGCGCCCTCGGCAACACGCTGGAACTCGGCCGTACCGGCCAGCTTTCGATCGGCGTCGTGCTTGCGGTCGTCGTCATGGCGGTCTGCGTCATCGCGCTCATCGTCTTCGTCGAGCGCGCCCAGCGCCGCCTGCTGATCCAGTATCCGAAACGCCAGGTCGGCAATCGCATGTTCCAGGGCGATACCTCGCACCTGCCGCTGAAGCTGAACACCTCGGGCGTCATCCCGGCGATCTTCGCCTCCTCGCTGCTGCTGCTGCCGGCGACGATCGCGGGCTTCTCGAACACGGCTGCGATGCCGAACTGGGCAACGACGATCATCGCCTCGCTCGGTCACGGCAAGCCGCTCTACATGGTGCTCTACGCCGCCATGATCGCCTTCTTCGCCTTCTTCTACACGGCCATCGTCTTCAATCCGAAGGACACGGCCGATAACCTGAAGAAGCACGGTGGCTTCATTCCGGGCATCCGTCCGGGCGAGCGCACCGCGGAATATATCGACTACGTGCTGACCCGCATCACGGTCGTCGGCGCCATTTACCTGATGTTCGTCTGTATCCTTCCCGAAATCCTGATCGCGCAGACCGGGGTGCCATTCTACCTTGGTGGTACATCGCTTTTGATTGTTGTCAGCGTTACCCTGGATACTGTAGCACAGATACAGGGCCACCTGATTGCCCAGCAGTATGAGGGGCTGATCAAGAAGTCGAAGCTGCGTGGAGGAAAGAGGGGACGATGAGACTGATTTTTCTGGGACCGCCCGGCGCTGGCAAGGGGACTCAAGCCAAGCTCCTGACGGAAAGGCACGGCATTCCGCAGCTTTCCACGGGTGACATGCTGCGTGCGGCCGTCGCCGCCGGAACGGATGTCGGCAAGCGGGCCAAGGCCGTCATGGATGCCGGCCAGCTCGTCTCCGACGCGATCGTCAACGAGATCGTTTCCGACCGCATCGATTCGCCGGACTGCGCCAAGGGCTTCATCCTCGACGGTTATCCGCGCACGGTTCCCCAGGCGGAAGCCCTCGACCAGATCCTCGCCGGCAAGGGCATCGCGCTCGACGCGGTCATCGAGCTGAAGGTGGATGAAGATGCGCTGGTCAAGCGCATGGAGAATCGCGTGGCCGAAACCATTGCCGCCGGTGGCACGGTTCGCTCCGACGACAATCCGGAAGCCTTCAAGCGTCGCCTCACGGAATACCGTGAGAAGACCGCGCCGCTGTCGAACTACTACGCTTCGACGGGCAAGCTTCAGACGGTCGACGGCATGGCCGATGTCGACAAGGTGACCGCTGAGATCGCGGGAATCCTCGAGAACGCCTGATATCAGGTTAAAAAGGACGGCCGGGGAGTTGACTTTTTCGGCCGATTCCCCTTAAGACAGCGCCAACTCGCGACATACCATTGCGATCGGCGCGGATTTCGAAGAGCGAAGTCCGGGTGCGGTCGTTTTCGACATGTCCCGAACATCAGATTGAGCAGCGGCTTTCGTGGCCGTATCGAATGAAGAAGACCACTTGCCGGATGGCAACTGGAAGCAAGGAGAACAGGCGTGGCACGTATCGCTGGCGTCAACATCCCGACCGCGAAGCGCGTCGTAATCGCGCTCCGTTACATTCACGGGATCGGCCCGAAGTTTGCACAGGAAATCATCGAGAAGGTCGGTATTCCGGCTGATCGTCGCGTGCATCAGCTCACGGACGCAGAAATCCTGCAGATCCGTGAAACCATCGACCGTGACTACCAGGTCGAAGGCGACCTGCGTCGCGAAACCTCGATGAACATCAAGCGTCTCATGGACCTCGGTTGCTACCGTGGCCTGCGTCACCGCCGTAGCCTTCCGGTTCGCGGCCAGCGCACGCACACCAATGCCCGCACCCGCAAGGGCCCGGCCAAGGCCATCGCAGGCAAGAAGAAGTAATTTCCCGGAAGCGGGGAACGGGAGGCTGGCGCTTCGCGCCGGCCTCTTTTGAGTTTCGAGCGGGGTTTGGTTTCATCAAATCCCGGTCGGTGGAGCTGCTGGCATTACGGCAGTGACGATATCGCCGCAGAAGAGCGCCTTCGGGCCTGTCTGCAAATTCTGTTCAGGGCAGGGGTTCGTCCCGGCCCGGTGGAGCCGCTGGCATTACGGCGGTGTAGAGATCAACGAAAGGACTATCCATGGCCAAGGAAGCCGCACGCGTCCGCCGTCGCGAACGCAAGAACATCACCTCGGGTGTTGCTCACGTCAATTCTTCGTTCAACAACACGATGATCACCATCACCGACGCACAGGGCAACGCGATTGCCTGGTCGTCGGCCGGTGCCAAGGGCTTCAAGGGCTCGCGCAAGTCGACCCCGTTCGCTGCCCAGATCGCTGCCGAAGACTGCGCCAAGAAGGCCCAGGAACACGGCATGAAGTCGCTGGAAGTCGAAGTCTGCGGTCCGGGTTCCGGCCGTGAATCGGCTCTGCGCGCCCTCCAGGCTGCCGGCTTCATGATCACGTCCATCCGCGACGTGACGCCGATCCCGCACAACGGCTGCCGTCCGCGCAAGAAGCGCCGCGTCTGATCATCGACTTCAAACAACCGTGGAGGCCATCCGGCTTCCACGGTACTTCAGGGCTCGGCCGTCACGATTGGATGGTGGCGGCGAACGGAAGGCAAAACACATGATCCAGAAAAACTGGCAGGAACTGATCAAGCCGAACAAGGTGGAATTCACCTCCTCGGGCCGCACCAAGGCAAGCCTTGTTGCCGAGCCGCTGGAGCGTGGCTTCGGCCTGACGCTCGGCAACGCGCTGCGTCGCGTGCTCCTGTCGTCGCTGCGCGGTGCGGCTGTTACCGCCGTGCAGATCGACGGCGTCCTGCACGAGTTCTCCTCCATCCCGGGCGTCCGGGAAGATGTGACGGACATCGTGCTCAACATCAAGGAGATCGCCATCAAGATGGATGGCGACGACAGCAAGCGCATGGTCGTGCGCAAGCAGGGTCCGGGCGTCGTAACGGCTGGTGACATCCAGACGGTCGGCGACATCGAGATCCTGAACCCCGACCATGTGATCTGCACTCTCGACGAGGGCGCAGAAATCCGCATGGAGTTCACGGTCAACAACGGCAAGGGCTATGTCCCGGCCGACCGCAACCGCTCCGAAGACGCGCCGATCGGCCTCATCCCGGTCGACAGCCTCTACTCGCCGGTCAAGAAAGTGTCCTACAAGGTGGAAAACACCCGTGAAGGTCAGGTTCTCGACTACGACAAGCTGACGATGACCATCGAGACCGACGGTTCCGTCACCGGCGAAGATGCGATCGCGTTCGCGGCCCGTATTCTCCAGGACCAACTCTCGGTCTTCGTCAACTTCGACGAGCCGCAGAAGGAAGCCGAGGAAGAATCGGTCACGGAACTGGCGTTCAACCCGGCGCTCCTCAAGAAGGTCGACGAACTGGAACTTTCCGTCCGTTCGGCGAACTGCCTGAAGAACGACAACATCGTCTATATCGGCGATCTCATTCAGAAGACCGAAGCCGAAATGCTTCGCACTCCGAATTTTGGTCGCAAGTCGCTCAACGAGATCAAGGAAGTTCTCGCTTCCATGGGCCTGCACCTCGGCATGGAAGTGCCCGCATGGCCGCCGGAGAACATCGAAGATCTCGCCAAGCGTTACGAAGACCAATACTAACCATCAAACGGCAGGCTACCTGCCTGCATGTGAAGGAGAACCGAGATGCGCCACCAGAATTCCGGTCGCAAACTCAACCGTACCGCCAGCCACCGCAAGGCGATGTTCGCCAACATGGCTGCCTCGCTCATCCAGCATGAGCAGATCGTAACGACTCTGCCGAAGGCGAAGGAAATCCGCCCGATCGTCGAGAAGCTCGTCACCCTCGGCAAGCGCGGCGACCTGCACGCTCGCCGCCAGGCGATCTCGCAGATCCGCGACGTTGCCGTCGTTTCGAAGCTCTTCGACGCGATCGCAAGCCGCTATGCCAACCGTAACGGTGGCTACCTGCGCATCATGAAGGCCGGCTTCCGCCACGGCGACAACGCCCCGCTCGCCGTCATCGAATTCGTCGACCGCGACGTCGATGCCAAGGGCGCGGCCGACAAGGCCCGCGTAGCCGCTGAAGAAGCCGCTGCCGAAGCAGCCTGATCCTTCGGGATATGAAAACAGCAAAAGGCCGGAAGAGCGATCTTCCGGCCTTTTGCTGTTATGCCCTGTTGAATTGCGGCCGTCCGCCTGTCCCGCGCCTCCAGCGATTGAAGGGCGTGCGCACGAGGCGCCAGGCAAGCAGCAGCGCGACGAGGCCGATATAGGTCCACGGCTCCAGACCCACGACCTTGACGGACATGGCGAAGTGCAGCGCGCCAGCGGCGGCGATGACATAGACGAGCCGGTGCAGCTTAACCCAGCGCGGACCCAGGCGGCGGATCGACCAGTTGTTGGAGGTCAGCGCCAGCGGGATCAGGAACACGAAGGCCGCCATGCCGATGGTGATGAAGGGCCGCTTGGCGATATCGACCAGGATCGCCTGGAAATTCAAGTACTGGTCGAGCACCATATAGGTCAGGAAGTGCATCAGCACGTACCAGAAGGCGAGCAGTCCGAGGGCGCGCCGATAGCGGATCCAGTTGATGCCGGCAAGGTCGCGCAGCGGCGTGATCGCGAGCGTGGCGACGAGAAAGCGCAGCGCCCAGAGTCCCAGCAGGTGCTCGAATTCCTTCACCGGATTGCCCGGAAGCCCACCCGTCGCCCCGAGCCAGAAGCCGTAGGCCGCAGGCGCAAGCCCGGCGGCATAGAGCAGCCAGATCGACGCGGCATGGTACTTGCGGGGCAGGGCGGGCAGGAGAGCCATCAGTAATTGGCCCTGAGGTCCATGCCGGCGTAAAGGCTCGCGACCTCGTCCGCATAGCCGTTGAAGGGCAGGGTCGGCCGTCTGTTGGCGCCGAAAAAGCCGCCTTCGCCGATGCGGTTCTCGCTCGCCTGGCTCCAGCGCGGGTGATCGACCTCCGGATTGACGTTGGCGTAGAAGCCGTATTCCTGGGGCGCGGAGATGTTCCAGGTGGAGGGCGGTTGCTTGTCGGTGAGGGTGATCTTCACGATCGACTTGATGCCCTTGAACCCGTATTTCCACGGCACGACGAGCCGGACCGGCGCGCCGTTCTGGTTCGGCAGCGTCTTGCCGTAGACGCCGACGGCAAGAATTGCCAGCGGATGGCGCGCCTCGTCGAGCCTCAGCCCCTCGACATAGGGCCAGGGCAGGGACTGGAAGAAGCCGGACTGGCCGGGCATCTGCTCCGGCCGGACGACCGTTTCGAAGGCGACGTATTTCGCATCGCCGAGCGGTTCGACCTTGTCGAGGAGTGCTGCGAGCGGAAAGCCGACCCAGGGGATTACCATCGACCAGGCTTCCACGCACCGCATGCGGTAGATGCGGTCCTCAAGCGGCATGGCGAGCAGCTCCTCCAGCCCGAATTCCTTCGGCTTGCCGACGAGGCCGCCGACCTTGATGGTCCAGGGCGTCGGCTTGAATTTCTCCGAATTCGCCTGCGGGTCGCCCTTGCCCATGCCGAATTCATAGAAATTGTTGTAGCTGGTCACGTCCTTTTCCGGCGTCAGCTTCTCGTCGACAGTGTAGGCGCTTTTCGAAGCCTTCAGCGCCTCCGCCAGGGCTGGCGTTCCGGCGGCCGCGAGCAGGCCGCCGGCGGTGGCGGCCAGAAACGAGCGCCGGTTGAAGAAGTAGCTCTCCGGCGTGATCTCCGAGGCATTGATGCAGGGCGGGCGATAGGGGGACATGGCGGGCTCGATCCGTTCGGTTGCTTGCCTGATATCTACGTAACGAACTCCCATGTTGTTTCAATGGCCGCAGAAGATTCGCGGTGACCACTTTTTCGTGCGCGGGGCGTGAGCGCGAACGCACGAAAAGACCTGCGCGGTTTGCCTTTTTTCCTGCGAAATCCTATCTGAACGTGACGTGGAAACGAAGGAGACTCGTCCATGCTGAAAGCCCGCATCCTGCTTGCCGCCCCCGTTGTCATGGCGCTGGCGCTGGTGACACCCGCAACGGCCCAGGAGCGAACCGTGCCCCAGTCGCGCACGGAGATGCAGCTCTCCTTCGCGCCGCTCGTCAAGCAGGTCGAGAATGCCGTCGTCAACGTCTATGCCGAGCGCGTCGTCGAGCGCCGCTCGATCTTCGAGGGCGATCCCTTCTTCGAGGAATTCTTCGGCCAGCGCATGCCGAACCGCAGCGAGAAGCAGTCCTCGCTCGGCTCGGGCGTGATCGTCGGCGCCAAGGGCTTCGTGGTGACCAACAACCATGTCATCGAGGGCGCGAGCGACATCAAGGTCGCGCTCGCCGACGGCCGCGAATTCGAGAGCACCGTCGTGCTCAAGGACGAGCGCGTCGACCTCGCCGTTCTGAAGATCAAGTCGGATGCCGATTTCGCCACCCTGCCGCTCGGCGACAGCGATGCCGTCCAGGTCGGCGATCTGGTGCTGGCCATCGGCAACCCCTTCGGCGTCGGCCAGACGGTGACGAGCGGCATCGTCTCGGCGCTTGCCCGCAACCAGGTGCGCTCCGGTGATTTCGGCTTCTTCATCCAGACGGACGCCGCGATCAATCCCGGCAATTCCGGCGGCGGCCTCATCAACATGAACGGCGAGCTGATCGGCATCAACACCGCCATCTTCTCGCGCGGCGGCGGCTCAAACGGCGTCGGCTTCGCCATTCCGGCCAATCTCGTGAAGACCTTCGTCGCCAGCGCCGAGAACGGCAACGCCACCTTCGACCGCCCCTTCATCGGCGCGACCTTCGATGCCGTGACCTCCGAAGTCGCCGACGCCCTCGGTCTCGACCGCGCCCGCGGCGCGCTCATTTCGCAGGTCCAGCCCGGCAGCCCGGCGGAAAAGGCCGGCATGAAGGCCGGACAGGTCGTCACCGCCGTCAACGGCATCCCGGTCGAGCATCCCGATGCGCTCGGCTACCGTCTCACCACCGTCGGCATCGGCGGTACGGCGCGCATCACCGTCATCGCCGCCGGCAAGGAGAAGGAGCTGACCCTTTCCCTCGACCGCGCGCCTGAGACGACGCCGCGCGACGAGCGGCTGATCGAGGGCCGCAATCCCTTCTCCGGCGCGGTCGTCGCGAACCTCTCGCCGCGCGTCGCCGAGGAGCTGGGCATGCCGACCAACAAGACGACAACCGGTGTGGTGATCACCGAGATCAATCGCGGCTCGCCCGCTGCCCGCATCGGCCTCCAGCCGCGCGACATCGTCATCGAGCTGAACGGCACGCCCGTCACCACCACCGAGAAGCTCGCCGCGCTCGTCGGCGAGGATCCGTCCATCTGGCGCGTCGAGATCGAGCGCGACGGCCAGCGCATCCGCCAGTTCTTCCGATGAGCGACCTCTTCGCCCCGCGTGAACCGGAGGAGATGGCGGCAAAACGGCCCCTGGCCGATCGCCTGCGCCCCCGCACGCTGGGCGAGGTCTCCGGTCAGGAGCACCTGACCGGCCCGGACGGCGTCCTCTCGCGCATGATCGAGGCGGGTTCGCTCGGCTCGATGATCTTCTGGGGCCCGCCGGGCACCGGCAAGACCACGGTGGCGCGCCTGCTTTCCGGCGAGACGGGCCTTGCCTTCGAGCAGATCTCGGCGATCTTCTCCGGCGTCGCCGATCTCAAGAAGGTCTTCGAGGCCGCCCGCCAGCGCCGTATGGGCGGCCGCCAGACCCTGCTTTTCGTCGACGAGATCCATCGCTTCAACCGCGCCCAGCAAGACAGCTTCCTGCCGGTCATGGAGGACGGCACCATCGTGCTTGTCGGCGCGACGACGGAAAACCCGTCCTTCGAGCTCAACGCCGCTCTTCTCTCTCGCGCCCGCGTGCTGACCTTCAAGCCGCATGACGAGCAAAGCCTGGAGGAACTGCTGAAGCGCGCCGAGGCCATCGAGGAAAAGCCGCTGCCGCTCGACGAGGAGGCGCGCGCCTCGCTGCTGCGCATGGCCGACGGCGACGGGCGGGCGGTGCTGACACTGGCCGAGGAGGTGTGGCGGGCAGCACGCTCCGGCGAGACCTTCGGCCAGGACGATCTCTTCCGCATCGTCCAGCGCCGCGCACCGGTCTACGACAAGTCGCAGGACGGCCACTACAATCTCATCTCCGCCCTGCACAAGGCGGTGCGCGGCTCGGATCCCGATGCGGCGCTCTACTATCTTACCCGCATGCTGGATGCCGGCGAGGACCCGCTGTTCCTCTGCCGCCGCATGGTGCGCATGGCGGTGGAGGATATCGGTCTTGCCGATCCGCAGGCGCTCGTCGTCTGCAATGCGGCGAAGGACGCCTATGACTTCCTCGGCTCGCCGGAAGGCGAGCTGGCGCTGGCGCAGGCCTGCGTCTATCTCGCCACCGCCCCGAAATCCAACGCCGTCTACACCGCCTACAAGTCCGCCATGCGCGCGGCGAAGGAGAATGGCTCCCTGCTGCCGCCCAAGCACATCCTCAACGCCCCGACCAAGCTGATGAAGGGCGAGGGCTATGGCGAGGGCTACCGCTACGACCATGACGAGCCGGAGGCCTTCTCCGGCCAGGATTATTTCCCGGAGAAGATGGGCCGCCGTACCTTCTACGATCCGCCGGAACGCGGCTTCGAGCGGGAGCTGCGCAAGCGGCTGGAATGGTGGGCGAAGCTGCGCCGGGAGAAGGGTGGGAACGGCTAGGCCGCGCCGAAGCGCGGCGCCGGCTTCTGCGGCGCCTGCGGCACCAGCCTGATCGAGGATTCCGCCTTGCCGGGATGGCCTTCCATGTCCACCACCACATGCCAGTGGCCGCTTTGCGGAATCTTCAGCCGGATCGGCGATTGCTTTGCAACGCCGCCGAGGAACTTGTGCTGGCGGGCATTCCTGAAAAGATCGAAATTGGCATGGCTCATCAGGCGCACATTGGCGACGGCCGAAAGCGTGATCTCGATCACCGTCCCGCTGCGCTGCATGTCGAGGTCGTAATGCGTATAGGAAAAGCTGTGCGCCATGGATCGCCCGGATATCTGGGATAGCGCTGATATGATGGCATGCGCCGGTTAACGTTCCCTTCTCGCAGGCGATGCGGCGCTCTCGCAATAGTGACGCATATTCAAGCGGTTGTCCTGGAAAGCGGATTCAAGTCCGCAGCGACTTGATTCAAAATCGCAGGCGCCTTGGGTAAGAATGCCGATGTCAAAGAGCCGTCATCGCGAAAGCGAATCCAATACGGTGGCCGAGGCCGGGGAGATTGGTGGGCGAAATCTCCGCAAAGGGCGAAGCCCGGATGCGGAGAGGTGCATCCGGGCTTCGCCGCGCCCGTAAGGCCGTCTGCCGGCGAGGCCCGGCCGATCGACCCGTATCGGCGGCTCGCTTGGTGGCTGACGCGGACGATTTTGCGCGGAGGGCAAGAGCCATCCTGCAAGGAAATGTCGCATGGGCTGGATTGGCGCGCTGTTTCCCACGGAACAGCTCAGAGCGTTTCCGTCCAGGCCTTCACCGTCTTCGCCATCGTGGCGAGGTGGTCGGCGGCGGAGAAGCCGGAAATGCTCTTGCGCGGCTTGAGGTCATGGTCGCCGTCCTCGAGCCACAGGAAGCGGATGCGCTCCGGCAGGCCATAGGCCGGAACCTCCTCGCTCGTGCCGAAGGGATCGCGCGTTCCCTGGCAGATCAGCGTGGGCACGCGAAGCGTCGCCAGATGCGCGGTGCGAAGCTGCGCCGGCTTTTCCGGCGGGTGGAAGGGATAGCCGAGGCAGAGGAGGCCGGCGATGCGCCCTTCGGCGTAAAGCCCGTCCGCCACCATGCTGGCGACGCGCCCGCCCATCGACTTGCCGCCGATGACCAGCTTGCCCTTGGCGCCGAGCTCGGCGACGGCGGCGCAAAATTCCGGGTTCAGGGTCTCGGCCTTCGGCGGCGGCCTGCGGCTACCCTCCGTGCGCCGGGCCGCCATGTAGGAAAACTCGAAGCGGGCGACGCGCAGGCCCTCGGCCGCCAGCGCCGTCGCCGCCGCGTTCATCGCGGGCGAATCCATCGGCGCGCCGCTGCCATGGGCAAGCAGCAGGGTGGCGGGCGCATCCTGCGGGCCGGTGAAGAGGAAGGGCAGGCTCATGCGGCCGTCTTACTTCGCATGGTCCTTGACGTCGCCGGGCGCGATCGGGTCGCTGGCCGGAAAGGTCTCCTCCAGCGCTTCCTCCAGATAGTCGTCCTGCTCGGCCTTGGGGCTCTTTTCCTTCTGGCGGGCCTGTTCCTTTTCCAGCGAAGCCTTGGGGCTTTCCTTTTCCGTCGCCATGGTCGTCTCCTTCGGTCGTGTTTCTCAGGATAGCGTGTTTTGCGGCGGGGGCGAAGGCTTGGCAGCGAAAGTACCCTAGCTCTCCGGCAGCGAAAGCTCGGCGATGACCGGCAGGTGGTTCGAGCCGAAGGCCGGACCGATGCGGTGCGCCCGCACGGAAATATCCGGCGACACGACGACATGGTCGATCGAGGCGCCGATATAGGCGAGGGCGTCGAGCTTCATGCTGAAGCGCGTCACAGGCTGCAGCCAGCCGCCCGCGGTGGAGGCAAGGCCCGCCTGCCGCAGGAAGCCGCGGAAGAAGGGCGACCAGGTGGGCGTGTTCCAGTCGCCCGCGACGATGACCGGCCCCTTTTCCAGATCGCCCTTCACCGCATCGGCGGCGGCGGACAGATAGGCGTTGCGGTCGCGCCACTGCCAGGGCCGGCGCGGCGTTTCGGGATGGAAGGCGTAGAGGAAGAGCGGTTTTCCGCCGAGGTCTAGCTCGAGGCGCAGCGGCTGCTTGTAGGCGCGCTCCTCGGTGAAGGCGCGCTTCAGCTCGGTCTCGGCGCGGATCGGCAGGCGGGAAAAGACCTTCAGGCTGTCGCGTGCGCGGCTTTCGGTGCTGCTCTGGTAAGGGTAGAGCCCGGCAGCCGAAAGCGCCTCGTCCCAGACGCGGGTCGTTTCCTCCAGAACCACGATGTCGGGCTTTTCCCGGCGAAGGATCTCGATGAAGCCGGCGGGCCCCTCGACATTTCCGACGAAGAGATTGGCCGTGAAGACCTTGAGCCCCCCGCCGCCGTCGCGGGCGGGGCGGGCGGTCGGCACGTCGAAGGCGGGAATGAGCGCGACACCGATGCCGAGCAGCGCCATCGCGATCGCCTTCAGCCGCCGCGTCACCAGGGCGCCGACGAGGAAGAGGGCGCCGATGGTCACCACATAGGGCCAGGCGAAGGTGAGAAGGTCGACGAGCCAGAACCGGTCGGCGGCAAGCACCACGACACTGACGGCGAAGAGATAGGCGATGACGCCCGGCAGGATGAGGACGCGGTAGGCAAGGGCGACCAGCCCCCGGCGCGGCGTTGTCTGCATCGACTGTTCCTTCTGCATCACGGGATTCGGTTCAGGTCGATTCCCGTAACGGGAGGTTTGCATGTACCGTGTGCATGCCGAGGCTGCAATGCATTGTGGGCATGGCGGGAAAGGGGCTTGCCGCAGTTCGTTGGTTTCGGCCGGGTTTGCCGCTGCCATCGGACGGGGGCGGGGAAAGGGGCGCGTATTTGCCAGAAAGGTAAGGGCGTTCCGTGCCGCGTGAATCCTCGGCCGTGAGCCGTGAGTGGCATTGAAACGGAAAACCCGGGGATCGCTCCCCGGGTTTTCGTTTATCACGTCGGTCCTGACCGCTTAGCTGCAGCCGCTCGTCGCGCCGCAGGTGTCGCACTTCTCGCAGGTGCCGTTGCGCACCATGGTGAAGTTCTGGCACTCGGAGCACATGTTGCCCGTATAGCCCTGTGCGATGGAGCGCATGCGGCGTTCGGCTTCCAGCTTCTTGGCCTCGGCCTTAGCGCTGGCGGCTTCGGCGGCGGCCTTGTCGGAGAAGAGGGCGGTCACGCTTTCGGGCGCTTCGTCCGCCACTTCTTCGGCGATCTCCTCGGCCAGTTCGGCAGCGCGCTCCTCGTAGTCGCGCTTGAAGGCGACGATCTCGGAGGTAGCGACGGCGGTTGCCGGCTCCAGCTTGCGGGCGGCGCTGCCGGCAAAGGAGGTGACGTTGCCGGTCGAGGCTGCCTTGGCGGGCGCGGCGGTGGCTGCACCCTTCGGCTCGGAAAGCGAGCGCTCGCTCTGGCCGCCCTGGACGAGGGTCGGCTTGTGGCCGCGCGTCCAGCCGGTCGAGATCAGGTTCGTCTTGCCTTCCTGGATGCCCTTGCCGAGCGCCGTGTTGCCGAAGTCGGACGTATCGACATGGGCAAGGTCATGGCGGCCGAGATAGGAGACGGCAAGCTCACGGAACACGTAGTCGAGGATCGATGTGGCGTTCTTGATCGCGTCGTTGCCGATGACCATGCCGGCCGGCTCAAACTTGGTGAAGGTGAAGGCCTCCACATATTCTTCGAGCGGCACGCCGTACTGGAGACCCAGCGAGATGGCGATGGCGAAGTTGTTCATCATCGCACGGAAGGCGGCGCCTTCCTTGTGCATGTCGATGAAAATCTCGCCGAGGCGGCCGTCGCCGAATTCGCCGGTGCGCAGATACACCTTGTGCCCGCCGATGACGGCCTTCTGGGTGTAGCCCTGGCGGCGATTCGGCAGCTTCTCGCGGTCGCGCACCAGGCGCTCGACGATGCGCTCGACGATCTTCTCCGTGACCTGCACGGCCTGGGCGGCGGCGGGCGCGGCGACCAGCGCCTCGACGGCATCGTCCTCGTCGTCCTCATCCTCGATCAGCGAGGCGTTGAGCGGCTGCGAGAGCTTGGAGCCGTCGCGGTAAAGAGCATTGGCCTTCAGCGCGAGCTTCCAGGAGAGCATGTAGGCGTTCTTGCAGTCCTCGACGGTCGCCTCGTTCGGCATGTTGATCGTCTTGGAGATGGCGCCGGAGATGAACGGCTGGGCGGCCGCCATCATGCGGATGTGGCTTTCGACCGAAAGGTAGCGCTTGCCGATCTTGCCGCACGGATTGGCGCAATCGAAGACCGGCAGGTGCTCGGCCTTGAGGAAGGGCGCGCCTTCCAGCGTCATCGCGCCGCAAACGTGGATGTTCGCCGCCTCGATATCCTTCCTCGTGAAGCCGATATGCTCCAGCAGGTTGAAGGACATGTCGGAAAGCTGTTCGTCCGTGACCTTCAGCACCTCCTTCAGGAAGTCGGCGCCGAGCGTCCACTGGTTGAAGGCGAACTTGATGTCGAAGGCGGACTTCAGGCCCGCATTGACAGCTTCGATCTTCTCGTCGGTGAAGCCCTTGGCCTTCAGCGTCGACGGGTTGATGGCAGGCGCCTGGTTCATGTTGCCATGGCCGACGGCATAGGCCTCGATCTCGGCGATCTGGCTTTCCGAATAGCCGAGCGTGCGCAGCGCTTCCGGCACGGCGCGGTTGATGATCTTGAAGTAGCCGCCGCCGGCGAGCTTCTTGAACTTCACCAGGGCGAAGTCGGGCTCGATGCCGGTCGTGTCGCAGTCCATGACGAGGCCGATCGTGCCGGTCGGCGCGATGACGGTCGTCTGGGCGTTGCGGTAGCCGTGTTTCTCGCCGAGCGCCACGGCCTTGTCCCAGGCAGCGGTGGCGTGGGCGATCAGGGCCGGATCGGAGCATTCGGCATGGACGAGGGCGACCGGGTTGACCGACAGCGCCTCATAGCCCGCCGTCTCGCCATAGGCGGCGCGGCGGTGGTTGCGCATGACGCGCAGCATGTTGTCGCGGTTCGGTGCAAAACCCGGGAACGGGCCGAGTTCACCGGCCATCTCGGCCGAGGTCGCATAGGAGACGCCCGTCATGATGGCGGTCAGCGCGCCGGCGATGGCGCGGCCTTCGGCCGAGTCATACGGGATGCCCGAGGACATCAGCAGGCCGCCGATATTCGCGTAGCCGAGGCCGAGCGTGCGGTACTCGTAAGAGAGTTCGGCGATCTGGCGCGAGGGGAATTGCGCCATCATGACCGAGACTTCGAGCACGATGGTCCACAGGCGCACGGCATGTTCGTAGTCGGCGATGTTGATCTTCTTCGTCGCCGCGTCCTTGAACTGCAGGAGGTTCAGCGAGGCGAGGTTGCAGGCCGTGTCGTCGAGGAACATATATTCCGAGCACGGGTTCGACGCGCGGATGGGGCCGGCAGCCGGGCAGGTGTGCCAGTCGTTCATCGTCGTGTTGAAGTGCAGGCCCGGATCGGCCGACGCCCAGGCGGCGTAGGAGATGGATTCCCACAGGTCCCGCGCCTTCAGCGTCTTCATGACCTTGCCGTCCTTGCGGGCGGTCAGGTGCCATTCGCCGTCATTCTCGACGGCGCGCAGGAAGTCGTCCTTCAGCGAGACGGAGTTGTTGGAGTTCTGGCCGGAAACGGTGAGATAGGCTTCCGAATCCCAGTCCGTGTCATAGGTCTTGAACTCGATGTCCTTGTAGCCCTGCTTGGCGAACTGGACGACGCGCTTGATGTAGTTTTCCGGAACCTGGCTCTTCTTGGCGGCGCGGATCTCGCGCTTCAGGGCCGGGTTCTCGGCGGGGTCGTAGCAACGCTCGCCCTCGGCCGAGCAATTGACGCAGGCCTTCATGATGGCCTTGAGATGGGCAGCGACGATCTTCGAGCCGGTGACAAGCGCCGCCACCTTCTGCTCTTCCTTGACCTTCCAGTTGATGTATTCCTCGATATCCGGATGGTCGATATCGACCACGACCATCTTGGCAGCGCGGCGCGTTGTGCCGCCCGACTTGATGGCGCCAGCCGCGCGGTCGCCGATCTTCAGGAAGCTCATCAGGCCGGAGGAGCGCCCGCCGCCCGAAAGCTTTTCGCCTTCGCCGCGCAGGTGCGAGAAGTTGGAGCCGGTGCCGGAGCCGTATTTGAAGAGGCGCGCTTCACGCACCCACAGGTCCATGATGCCGTTCTCGTTGACGAGATCGTCCTCGACCGACTGGATGAAGCAGGCATGCGGCTGGGGATGCTCGTAGGCCGACCTGGACTTCACGAGCTTGCCGGTGAAGGGGTCGACATAGAAATGGCCCTGGCCGGGACCGTCGATGCCATAGGCCCAGTGCAGGCCCGTGTTGAACCACTGCGGCGAGTTCGGGGCGACGCGCTGCGTGGCGAGCATATAGGCAAGTTCGTCCTTGAAGGCGGCAGCGTCTTCTTCGGAAGCGAAATATTTGCCCTTCCAGCCCCAGTAGGTCCAGGTGCCGGCGAGACGGTCGAAGACCTGGCGGGCGTCGGTTTCGGAGCCGAAGCGCTCGTTCTCCGGCAGCGCCTTCAGGGCTTCGGTATCGGGCACGGAGCGCCACAGGAAGGAGGGAACGTCGTTCTCCTCGACCTTCTTCAGGCGCGCCGGCACGCCGGCCTTGCGGAAATATTTCTGCGCGAGGATGTCGGCGGCGACCTGGGAGAACTGCGCCGGCACGTCGATATCGGCGAGCCGGAAGACGATGGAGCCGTCCGGGTTCTTGATCTCGCTGGTGGCCTTGCGGAATTCGATCTCCGCATAGGCCGACTGGCCGGGTTTTGTGAAGCGACGTTCTATGCGCATTTCCGTTGTCCTCTGCTGCCGCATCCTGTCCTGAAGGCAGGGCGCAATTAACCCCGTCCGGCCGCAATGCCCTTGCAGCCAGCCCCGATCTTCCAATCCTTGCGGGAAACCCGATCGATCTCGGATGTCCTGTATCTTGTGCTGAGTTTGGCTGCAAACACTAAATATAGTATTAACAGATAGTTTATTCCAGACCCTGCGGACGCGAAGGCGCATCAAAAAACCGGGCGCAAAAGCACCCTTGCGGCGAGCGGATCATCCGCCCGGCCACATGCGCAGGAAACGCGATTTCGTGATGAGAACCGACCTCGTAACTATGCGGTCCAGTCGCCGCCGCAACTTGGAATTCATTAACCTCATCAGCCCGATTCTCGTCAAGGGCTGGTTTGTGAATGAAGTTTGAACTCTATATCTTGTGCCTCGGGGCTGTGGAAAATGGGGACACCGCGCAAGGCCTGAAAAATCAGCGGGTTCCGGCCGAAAGGTGAGGCGGCGTGACATGCCTCTGTGGAAAAACGAAAAAAATCACGGGTGAAAAGAAGGATTTTTTCGGCACCCCGACATCGAGGAATAGCCATCCCCGGCGAGTTGTGATCCGTGGATAAAGTGATTCTCCCTGCCGTCAAGCCGACTCGCCAGCGGCCCTTTTTGCGGCCGCAAGGTCGCGGCTTCCCGGGCGGAAAGGCCCGGAAAACGGCGGGAAAAGCGAGACATGCAGTGCGAGGGAGGCGCTGCCGCAGGGCAGCGGGACGCCGCCGCTATCAGCCGCGGCTGCCCTTGGCGATCGGCTCCTGGTAGGTGAAGCCCATGTCCCAGGGGAAATAAATCCAGGTGTCCTGGCTGACCTCGGTGACGAAGGTGTCGACCAGCGGACGGCCCTTGGGCTTGGCGTAGACGGCGGCGAAATGCGCTTTCGGCAGCATGGCGCGGACCTGCGCGGCGGTCTTGCCGGTATCCGTCAGGTCGTCGACGATGAGGATGCCTTCGCCGCCCTGCTCGGTGAGCTCCGGCGAGATGCCCTTGAGGACGTGCATGTCGCCCTGCGAGACATAGTCGTGGTAGGAGGCGACGCAGACCGTCTCGATCAGGCGGATGTTCAGTTCGCGCGAGATGACCGCCGCCGGCACGAGGCCGCCGCGGGTGATGCAGACGATCGCCTTCCATTCGCGGTCGCCGTCCGCCAGCCGCCAGGCGAGCGCGCGCGCGTCGCGGTGAAACTGATCCCAGGAAACGGGGAAGGCTTTGTCGGGCAGCGACATGACGGGCTCCTGATAGGCGGAAAAAAGAAGATTCCTTCTCTCTAATGCAAGTCGCCGCTCAAGGAAATCGCCGCCCGGCCATGCGGGCCGGGCGATCCACAGCCAAGTCCGCCTCAGCGGGACATCAGCACCGGCACGCGGGCGTGGCGCATCATGGCGCTGGTGACGCCGCCGAAGAGGCGCTGGCGCAGCCGCGAATGGCTGTAGGCGCCCATGACGATGAGGCCCGCGCCGATCTCCGTCGCACGGTGGTTGACGGTCTCGGCGACGGAATGCCGCTCCGATCCGCGCGAGGCGACGGTAGCTTTGATGCCGTGCCGGGCGAGCGTCGCCGCAAGTTCTGCGCCGCAGAACTCGCGCGACTGCATGGAATTCTCCGGCGGATCGACGGTGAAGATCTCGACCTCCTTCGCCGCCGTCAGGAAGGGCAGGGCGTCGAAGGCGGCGCGCGCCGATTCCTTCGAACCGTTCCAGGCGAGCAGCACCCGGTCGATCGGTTCGGGGCCGGCCGGCGCATTGGAGACGAGATAGACCGGGCGGCCGCTTTCGTAGAGCAGGTCCTCGATATCCTCCTGCGCCGGGCCGTCGGCGTCCGGGTCGAACTGCCCGGCGATGACGATGTCGGCGCCGCGCGCGCTGTCGATGACGCCGGCCGAGGCATAGCCCGCGGTGCCGGTGAAGAGGCGCCATTCATAGGAGATGTCGTCGCGCTCGCAGCGTGAGCGGAAGGCCTGCTCGACTTCGCGCGATTGCCGGCGGGCGCGTTCCTGCAGGTCGAGGACGGCGCTCGGATCGGGATATTCCATGGGCGCGATCAACGTGACCACGACCGGCGATTCCGCGTGAATGCCGACGACATGCCCGCCGGTGCGGCGCGCGAGCGCAAGCGCGTGGTCCGTCACCTTGCCGGCATCCTCCGCGGCGCTCAGCACCGCCACGATGGTCTTGTAGCTCATTTCGGCCTCCTGTCTGGTTCCCGTGAACCCTGCGCCTGCCGAAACGCCATAACCTTGATCGGGATCAAACGCCCGCCTTGGCCGCGGCGATTTCTGCAATCATCGCAAGTATATCACGTTCGGCCGCAAGCGCCGGAGATTCCTCGCGGCTGCGGATGACGATTTCCGTCGAGAAGCGGTTTTCCGAAAAGCGCGGATAGGAGCCGATGCTGGTCTCCGGGTGGTTCTTCTGGATCTCGGCAAGCGCGGTACCGATATCGCCCTCGCCGAAGGGCGAGGCGACGGAACGCTGTAGCATGGGCCGCCCGCCCTCGAGCTTCGGGATGACGGTGCCGAGCATCGCGGTGAAAACCTGCGGCACGCCCGCCATCACATAGACATTGCCGATATGGAAGCCCGGCGCCGTGGAAACGGCGTTCTCGATATGGACGGAACCCTCGGGCATGCGCGCCATGCGCTTGCGGGCCTCGTTGAACTCGACGCCGCGCCGCGCATACATCGCGCCGAGCAGTTCCATCGCCAGCGGATCGTGCAGGCACGGCACGCCGAACGCCTTGGAGACGGCATCCGCGGTGATGTCGTCATGGGTCGGGCCGATGCCGCCGGAAGTAAAGACATAGGTATGGCGGGCGCGCAGCGCATTCAGCGCCTCGACGATCGCCTCTTCCTCGTCGCCGACGATGCGCACCTCCTTGAGGTCGATGCCGGCGAGGAAGAGCACGTCGGCGAGCTGGCCGATATTCTTGTCCTTGGTGCGCCCTGAAAGGAGTTCGTCGCCGATGGCGAGCATGGCGGCGGTGGCGGCGGGGCTGGAACTCATGGGCGCTCTCTGGACTTCGGACAATATTGCCGACCGATGCGGCGGCATTGTCAATGGAGGGTGAACAGTCTGTCGACCGGGCAGCTTCTGGGTGGCCGCCACTCTGAAGTGCTACATCCAAGCCGACGCCGCGATCAAGCGGAAAGGCATCGCAAGACAGGAGACGACGATGGCGAAAGTTCTGGTTCTTTACTATTCGGCCTATGGCCACATCGAGGCCATGGCCTATGCTGCGGCGGAAGGCGCGAAGTCGGCCGGTGCCGACGTGACCGTCAAGCGCGTCCCGGAACTGGTTCCGGAAGAGGTTGCCAAGGCTTCCTACTACAAGATGGACCAGAAGGCCGAGATCGCCACCGTGGCCGAACTCGAAAACTACGACGCCATCATCGTCGGCGCCGGCACGCGCTTCGGCACGGTCGCCTCGCAGATGCGCAATTTCTGGGACCAGACGGGCGGCCTGTGGGCGCAGGGCAAGCTGGTCGGCAAGGTCGGCTCGGTCTTCACTTCCTCGGCGACCCAGCATGGCGGCCAGGAATCCACCATCCTCGGCTTCATCCCCACGCTGCTGCACCACGGCCTCGCCGTCGTCGGCCTGCCCTATGCCTTCCAGGGCCAGATGGGCGTCGATGCCGTCAAGGGCGGCTCGCCCTACGGCGCCTCGACCATCACCGACGCCGACGGCTCGCGCCAGCCTTCGGAAGTCGAACTCGAAGCCGCCCGCTTCCAGGGCGCGCATGTCGCCAAGATCGCGGCAAAGCTTTCGGCCTGACGTTCTCCTGAAACGTCGCTGAAAAAGAGGGTGCGGCCAGCGTCAGGGGCCGCGCCCTTTTTGTTGTTTAGGCATTGATGCAAGAGACGGCCACTTGATCCGGCCGGCCGCGTCGGCTACCCACGCTCTGCATATGCGGGCGTGGCGAAACTGGTAGACGCAAGGGACTTAAAATCCCTCGGCCTTGGCTGTGCGGGTTCGATCCCCGCCGCCCGCACCAGATTTTCGATTCGATGAAGAGGTTGCTGTGCAGGGCTCGTTTCCAAGCCCTGCAAAGGCACGTTGTCAGCCCGAAACCGCGTTCACCGCGAAGTAGAACAGCGCCGAGATCGCCGCTGCCGAGGGCAGGGTGACGATCCAGGCGATGACGATGTTGCCGGCGATGCCCCAGCGGACGGCCGAGACGCGGCGGGCGGCGCCGACGCCGATGATGGCGCCGGTGATCGTGTGGGTCGTGGAGACCGGGATGCCGAGCCATGTCGCGGCGAAGAGGGTGATCGCGCCACCGGTTTCGGCGCAGAAGCCCTGCATCGGGTTGAGGCGGGTGATCTTCGAGCCCATCGTGTGCACGATGCGCCAGCCGCCCATCAGCGTGCCGAGCGCCATGGCGGACTGGCAGGTGATCACCACCCAGAAGGGTACATGGAAGTCGCCGCCGAGATAGCCCTGCGAATAGAGCAGCACCGCGATGATGCCCATGGTCTTCTGCGCGTCGTTGCCGCCGTGGCCGAGCGAATAGAGCGAGGCGGACAGGAACTGCATGACGCGGAAGGTGCGGTCGACGGCAAAGGGCGTCTGGCGCACGAAGATCCACGAGACGGTCAGGATGAGGATCAGCGCCAGGAAGAAGCCGATGGCCGGCGACAGGAAGATGGCGCTCGCCGTCTTGATGAGCCCGCTCCACACGACAGCGTCGAAGCCGGTCTTGGCGAGGCCCGCGCCGACGAGGCCGCCGATCAGCGCATGCGAGGAGCTCGACGGGATGCCGAAGACCCAGGTGACGACGTTCCAGATGATCGCCCCCATCAGCGCCGAGAAGATGACCAGCGGGCTGACGATGGAGGGATCGATGATGCCCTTGCCCAGCGTCTCGGCGACATGCAGGCCGAAGAACAGGAAGGCGATGAAGTTGAAGAAGGCCGCCCACAGGACGGCGTATTGCGGACGCAGCACGCGCGTGGAGACGATCGTGGCGATGGAATTCGCCGCGTCGTGCAGGCCGTTCAGGAAGTCGAAGACGAGCGCGATGCCGACGAGGCCGACCAGCAGCGGAAGGGCGAGCGTGGCGTCCATCAGACGTTCTCGATCACGATACCGCTGATTTCATTGGCGACGTCCTCGAAGCGGTCGACGACCTTCTCGAGTTCCCCGTAGATCTCGCTGCCGATGATATAGGCCATCGGATCGGTCTTGCCGAATTCCCTGAAGAGGTCCTTCAGGCCGCGGTCGTGCAACTCGTCGGAGCGGCCCTCGACGCGGGTGATCTCTTCCGCGATGGTGCCGAGACGGCCGGCATGCACGCCGATCTTGTCGAGCAGCGGGATCGCCTCGGCGATGAGATGGGCGGCCTTGACGACGGCCTCGCCCATTTCCTGCATGCCGGGCTGGAAGCTCGTCTGCTCGTAGAGGCGGATGGTCTTGACCGTCTTGTGCATCATGTCGATGGCGTCGTCCATCGACTGGATCAGGTCCTTGATGTCGCCGCGGTCGAAGGGCGTGATGAAGCTGCGGCGCACCGCCTGCAGGACTTCATGGGTGATCTCGTCGGCCTGGTTTTCCAGTTCGACGATCCGGTCGCAGTGCTTTTCCATGTCCGGGCCGCCGGCGAGCAGCGTGCGGAGCGATTCGGCGGCGCCGACGACAGTGCGGGAATGCTGCTCGAAGAGATCGAAGAAACGGTCTTCGCGCGGCATGAGTTTACGAAACAGCGAAAGCATGGATGCCCCTTACGTGGCTGGGGTTGTCATGCGGCTGTCATAATTGACCGTCAACGCGCTGGAAAGCGTTGATTCGGCCTTGTCACAATTTCTCTTGCACTGCGGTAAACGGGACGCGCACCCGCTCAGGGCACGATCTTGAAGGGTTGCTCGCTGATGGCGACCGCGCCGCTGGCGCTGTCGCGGAAGCGGTAGCGCAGCACGTAGTCGCCGGCCGGCGGGCTCGTGAGATTGAGCGTCAGCTTGGCGAAGACCTCCTGGTTGCGCACGCTGCCCTTGAAGTCGAAGGAGCCGAAGGCCTTCTGCTCGGCAAGCTTGGTGCCCTTGGGATCGAGCAGTTCGAGGTCGACGGTGAAATGCGATTCCAGGAGGCCGCCGTCGACGGCGCGCCAGGTGAGGCCGACCGGCTCGACATAGGAGATCAGCGCCTCGCCCGCCTTGAAGCTGGAATCGGGCCGGGTGGCATACATGCCGTAGCCCTGCGGCGGTGCGGCGACGAAGATCGCCTTGCCGATGGAGAAGGGGAGCGTTGCGGCGAAGGCGCCATAGGCGTCGCGGATCGTGTTGTGCGCGCCCACCGTGTCGCCGGCGGCCGCCTGTTCCTCCGCCTTCTTCGCGGCGTCCGCTAGGGGGCCGGCAAGCGCGAGCGTCGGCGCGAGCGCGGCGACAAAGGTCAAACGCATCAGGGACTTCCACACGGACATTCAGTCTTCCTCCAGCCGGATTGCGGGCAGGATGCGAAGAAGCGTGGCAACAGTCAAGGACGGCCGGCGCTTTGTCCGGGGCTCATGTCAGCTCTTCCAGAAGAGCGGTGTCAGGATGACCAGAACGGTGAGGATTTCGAGACGCCCGAGCAGCATGAGGAAGGAGAGCACGTAGAGCGCCGCGTCGTGGAACACCGTGAAGGAACCCGCGGGGCCGATCTCCGGCGTGACGCCCGGTCCCACGTTGGAAAGCGAGGTCGCCGCCGCCGAGACGGCGGTCAGCACGTCGTAGCCCATCAGGCCGAGCAGGATCGCCCCGATGGCGGAGATCGAGACATAGGTGATGAAGAACAGGAAGACGTTGCGCTGCAGGTCGGCGTCGACCGTCATCGAACCGTAGCGCACGGCGTGGATGCCGTCGGGATAGATGAGGCGGTAGAGGCCAGTGCGGATGGAGTTGAAGAGGATGATCAGGCGATAGGCCTTGAGGCCGCCCGCCGTCGAGCCCGAACACCCGCCGAGGAAGGTGGCGACGAAGGCGAGCGCCACGATGAAGTGCCCCCATCCCGTATAGTCGTCGCTGGCAAAGCCCGTCGTCGAGATGATCGAGGAGACGGTGAAGAAGGAATGGGCCAGCGCCTCGTGGAAATCGACGCCGTTCTGCAGGCGCAGGTAAATGCTGGCCGCGACGGAAAAGAGCACGAGATAGCCGAGGAAGACGCGGATCTGCGGGTCGCGCCAGGCATCGAGCCGCTGGCGCACGACGAAGAGGATCAGCACCGAGAAGGGCAGGCTGCTCAGCGTCATGAAGAAGGTGCCGGCCCACAGCAGCGGCAGGCTCTTGTAGTAGCCGAAGGAGGCGTCGTGCGTCGAAAGCCCGCCGGTCGCGACCGTCGACATGGCGTGGTTCACTGCATCGAAGCGGCTCATGCCGAGCGCCGCATAGGTGACGGCGCAGATGATGGTGATCGCGACATAGATGGTGAGGAAAGCGCGGGTATAGCTTGCAATGCGGGCGAAGGGCTTGTCGGCGGTGTCGGACGATTCGAGCTTGAAGAAGGACATGCCGCCGACGCGCAGATACGGCATGATGAAGAGGCCGAGCGCCAGGATTCCGACGCCGCCGAGCCAGTGCAGCAGCGAGCGCCACATGAGGATGCCGGGCGGGGCGTTGTCGAGGCCGACGATGACGGTGGAACCGGTCGTGCTGATCGCCGAGACCGATTCGAAAAGGGCCTGCGCGAAGGTGAGCTTCATCGAGGAAAGCCACAGCGGGATCGCGCCGATGAAGCAGCCCGAGATCCACAGCATGTTGACGACGAGGAAGCCCATGCGCTTGTTGAAGGGCGGCGGGCCGGCGCGGGTCGCCGCCGCCGTCGCCAGCGACAGGCCGCCCGTCATGAAGGCCGAAAGCAGGAAGATCTCCCAGTCCCGATGGCCGTAATAGATGTCGACGAAGGCCGGAATCAGCATCGCCACGGAAAGATAGATGCCGCTGATGGCTGCGATATGGATGGCGGACCGGAAAATCGTGGCGTTCAACGGTGGTCGTCCTGCATGCCGGCTGGGCTCAAGGTCTGGTCTCGAAAGGCCGCGCGGCCGGGGCGGGCCGTGCCCGTCGCTGCGATAGGCAACTTTTTGTTTTCCGCGTCGTTTTTTGCTGAAAACCGCTGTCCACTCTTCTGCACGATGCTATAGCCTTTGCATTGTCCAAACTCAAGGATGGCATCGAACGGCATGAAACCGGACGTCGACGCAGCCTGCGAAGCTTTGCGCGGGCTCTTTCCCGAAACACCGCTCCAGCTCAACGAACATCTTTCCGCCCGCTACGGCGCGGAGATCTACCTGAAGCGCGAGGATCTCTCGCCGGTGCGGTCCTACAAGATCCGGGGCGCCTTCAACTTCTTCCGCAAGGTCCTTGCGAAGCCCGACAGCGCGCGCAGCTTCGTCTGCGCCTCGGCCGGCAACCACGCGCAGGGCTTCGCCTTCGTCTGCCGCCATTTCGGCGTGCCGGGCGTGGTCTTCATGCCGGTGACGACGCCGCAGCAGAAGATCGACAAGACGCGCATCTTCGGCGGCGAGTTCGTGACGATCAGGTTGGTCGGCGACTTCTTCGACCAGTGCTACAAGGCCGCGCGCGACCATGCGGAAGCGACCGGCGCGCAGATGGTGCCGCCCTTCGATCATGCGGACATCATCGAGGGACAGGCGACCGTCGCAGCGGAAATCCTCGCCCAGCTCGGCGAGGGCAAGCTGCCGGATATCGTCGCCCTTCCGGTCGGCGGCGGCGGCCTCGCCTCGGGCGTCACCGGCTATCTCGAGGGCACCGTCGGCCCGTCGAGCTTCGTCTTCTGCGAGCCGGCCGGCGCGCCGAGCCTGAAGCGAAGCCTCGAAAGCGGCACGGTGGTGACGCTCGATCAGGTGGACAATTTCGTCGACGGCGCCGCGGTCGGGCAGATCGGCGCGCTCAATTTCGCCGCGCTCAGCCGCTTCTCCGCCGATCAGGTCATGCTGCTTTCGGAAAACGCGATCTGCGTGACGATGATCGACATGCTGAATGTCGAGGGCGTGGTGCTGGAGCCGGCCGGCGCGCTGTCGCTGACGGCGCTGGAGGCGCTCGGCCGCGAGGCGCTGGCGGGCAAGACGGTCGTCGCCGTCGTCTCCGGCGGCAATTTCGACTTCGAGCGCCTGCCGGACGTCAAGGAGCGCGCCATGCGCCATGCGGGGCTGAAGAAATACTTCATCCTGCGCCTTGCCCAGCGTCCGGGCGCGCTGCGCGACTTCCTCAACCTGCTCGGCCCGGACGACGACATCGCCCGCTTCGAGTACCTCAAGAAGTCCGCCCGCAACTTCGGCTCGATCCTCATCGGCATCGAGACAAAGGCGCCGGAGAATTTCGTCGCGCTGCGCAAAGCCTTCGACGCGGCGGGCATGCGCTACCAGGACATCACCGAGAACGAGATTCTCGCAAACCTCATCATCTAAGGGACACAGGCCATGGCATCGTTCTTTTCAAAACTCTTCGGTCGCGGCGGCAGCTCGGCCACTCCGGCGAAGGTCGCCGAGGAAACCGAGGCCTATAACGACCTTCTCCTCGTCGCGACTCCCATCGCGGAAGGCGGCCAGTTCCGTCTTGCCGGGCGCATCGAAAAGCGGGACGGCGAGCGCGTGCTGGCGCGCACCTTCATCCGCGCCGACCTGTTTTCCTCGCGGGACGACACGGTCGCCGCGACCTTCCGCAAGGCAAGGCAGATCGCCGACCAGCACGGTTCCTCGCTTTTCAGCGACGGCGAGGAGAGCCGGCCGGTCTGACCGGCCTTTCCTGCCGCAAATAAATCATACGAAACGCCATGAAGACGCTGGAGAACCGGCGCGATTGCCTGTATCCGCAGGAAACGACTTGTTGTGACTCTCCCGTTATACTGATCGGGAAGGTCGGAAATCTGCGGATTGCCCCATGGGAACTGAAAACCTGATCCTGCTTCTCATCGAGGCCGGCTTCTATTTCGTCTTCATGGTGGGTCTTCTGCACCTGCGCCACCAGATCGGCATCGGCGTCTTCGTCGCCGCCCTCGGGGTGATGCATTTCCTCGAGACCTATCTCGCGGCGGTCTTCTATATCGAGCTGCCCTTCGGCGTCATCTCGCCCGGCTCCTCGGTTCTCTTCTCCGGCAAGCTGATGATGATCCTCCTTCTTTACGTGAAGGAGGACGCGGCGGTCGTGCGCGCGCCGATCTACGGCCTGCTCGCCGGCAATTTCCTGACGGTCGGCCTCGGCTTCTTCCTGAGCCATCACCAGACGGTGGGGGCAGTGCCCGGCCGCGTCGCCGACCTTGCCTTCATCGACGAGATGGGCTGGCTGATGCTCTGGGGCACCACACTGCTCTATCTCGATTCGCTCGGCATCATCCTGCTCTACGAGCGGCTTGGGCGGGTTTTCAGGAAGAGCACGGCCATGCGCTTCTTCGTGGCTGGCGTCGTCGTGCTGACATTCGACCAGATAGGGTTCTACGCGGCGCTGCACTTCATCAACCGCGCGCCGATCGAGGTATTCTGGGGCGGCTGGATCGCCAAGATGATGGCGGCCTGCGCCTATGCGGTCATGATGACGGTCTATCTGCATTATTCGCGCATCTCCGCCATTCCGGTCTCGCCGCGGCCGATCGCCGACATCTTCGCCGACCTGACCTTCCGCGAGCGCTACGAGGACCTGCTCGACCGCTCGGGCCGCGACGCGCTGACCGGCGTCTATGATCGCAGCCGGTTGGAATTCGAGGCGCCGCGCCTGCTTTCCGCCATGCTGGTGGCCGGCAAGCCGCTGTCGCTGATGATTATCGATGCCGACCACTTCAAGGACGTCAACGACCGGTTCGGCCATCTTGCCGGCGACGAGGTGCTGAGGACCGTCGCCACCTGCCTGCAGCGCGCGATGCGCGGCAACGACAAGGTCTTCCGCTTCGGCGGCGAGGAATTCGTCGTCCTGTCGGAGGACATCACGCCGGATGTCGGGGCGGACCGCGCCGAGGCCCTGCGCCGCATGGTGGAGAAGGAAATCCGCCGGCCGGACGGCCTGCCCGTGACGGTCAGCATCGGCGTCGCCAACAGCTACGGCGACGGCACCACGCTGAACGCCCTTCTCTCGGCCGCCGACGCGCGGCTCTATGCCGCCAAGAATGCTGGCCGGAACCGGGTGATCTCCACTGCCGCGCCCGCGCCCCTGTCAGGCCTCAAGACCTGAGGTTTCCGGCCCGCCTTCCGTCACAAAAGGTTCACGAAGGCTTCCTATAGGAGCAGGCGGCGCCATGGCTTGATCGCCGCGCATGGCGCTTCCCGGCGGCAACGGCCTTCCACCTTCCTCATCGACGGATATCGCCCATGTTCGACGACCATCACCTGAACCGCATCAAGGCGGAGATCGCCGACAGCTTCGACGAGGAGCTGGAAATGCAGATCGAGGAGGAGCGGCTGGACGACCTCATCGCCGAGGGCATGTCCGAGGCGCCCGTCCAGACGCTGGAGCGCCGCATCTATTTCCGCGAGCTTTTCCGCCTCCAGCACGAGCTGGTGAAACTGCAGGACTGGGTGCAGCACAAGAAGCTGAAGGTCGTGGTCCTGTTCGAGGGGCGTGATTCGGCCGGCAAGGGCGGCGCCATCAAGCGCGTCACCCAGCGCCTCAATCCGCGCGTCTGCCGCGTCGTCGCCCTGCCGGCGCCGACCGAGCGCGAGCGCCATCAATGGTATTTCCAGCGCTACGTGCCGCACCTGCCGTCGGCCGGCGAAATGGTGCTCTTCGACCGCTCCTGGTACAACCGCGCCGGTGTTGAGCGCGTCATGGGCTTCTGCACGCCGGACGAGCTGGAGGAATTCTTCCGCTCGGTGCCGGAATTCGAGCGCATGCTCGTGCGCTCGGGCATCATGCTCGTCAAATACTGGTTCTCGATCACCGACGAGGAGCAGGAATTCCGCTTCCGCATGCGCATCCACGATCCGCTGAAGCAGTGGAAGCTCTCCCCGATGGACCTCGAAAGCCGCGTCCACTGGGAGGACTATACCAAGGCGAAGGAAGAGATGCTGGAACGCACGCACATTCCCGAGGCGCCCTGGTGGATCGTTGAGGCCGTCGACAAGAAGAAGGCGCGCCTCAACTGCATCGCTCATCTCCTGACGCAGATTCCTTACGAGGACGTGCCGAAGGCGGCCATCGAACTGCCGGAGCGCGTGCGCCACGACGACTATATCCGGCATGAGCCGCCGGCCGAAATGTACGTGCCGGACGTCTACTGAAGCCGGATATTCCCTTGAACCTGCTGGACCAGAGGGAAAGAGGCATGGCGCCGGGGCTCGTCGGCGCCTATCGGGCGGGCCCCAGCGGCCCGGTCGTGCCGATCGCGCCGTCGGACCTCGATGCGGCGCTTGCCGCCGAGGACGGCTGGGTGTGGCTGCATGTCGATCTCGTCGACCGGCGCATGCAGGGCTGGCTGGCGGCGAGGTGCAGGCTGCCCGCGGCGGCCCGCGCCATCCTCGAGGGCAATGACGAAAGTCTCGTCCTCGGCTGCGAGGCGGGCACGACCCATGGCGTCATCGCCGATCTCCAGCAGGACATGGAGCGCACCTCCACCACCATCGGCCGGCTGCATTTCGCCCTGACCGAGCGCCTGCTCGTCACCGGCCGCCGCCATCCCGTCGAGGCGGTGAACCGCGTGCGCCGCGCTTTCGCCGACGGTTTCTGCCCGGCGACGGCCTACGAGGTCTTCGAGGCCATCGTCACCGCCTTCTGCAAGAACACCGCCATCCGCCTCAAGGAGGCGGCGGCGCTGCTCGACGCTGTTGAGGACCGGCTGGTGACGGAACGCCTCAGCGACGAGCGGCGCAGCCTCAAGGAAGTGCGCCGCCTCGCGGTGTCGCTGCACCGGCCCGTCGCCGGTATGGTGGCGCTATTCGAGGAGGAGGACCGGGAGGACTGGACGCTTTCCGAGCAGGCCCATGCGGTGCTTGGGCGCCTTTCCATGCGGCTGGAGCGGCTCGACCGCGAAATCGTGATGGTCAACGACCGGGCGAGGCTGCTTCAGGAGGAAATGGCGGCGGAGCTCGCGGACGAATCCAACCGGAGCCTGAGGGCCATGGCCATCATGAGCGCGCTGCTTCTGCCCGGCACGCTGGTCGTCGGCGTCTTCGGCATGAACACCGGCGGCCTTCCGCTGAGCGAAGGCAGCTCCGGCTTCTTCTGGGCGATGATGCTCGGCGTCGCCGCGACCGCGCTGTTCTACTGGCTCTTGCGCCGCGCGGGCATCAGCCTGCGGTTTTAGACGCCGACGTTCGGCCTATCGATGATCTCGCGCAGCGCGAAGCTCGAATTGATCTTCACCACATGGGGCAGGGCCGAGAGCCAGTCGCGGTGGATGCGCTCGTAGTCCTCGAGATCCTTGGCGGCGACGCGCAGGATATAGTCGTATTCGCCCGACATCAGGTAGCAGACCAGCACGTTCGGACAGAGTTTTACCGCCGCCTCGAACTCCGCCAGCGTCTTGGCGAACTGGCCGGAGAGCGAGATATGCACGATGGCGATCATCTTGTAGTCGAGCGCCTTGGGCGAGACGCGGGCATGGTATCCGTTGATGATGCCGGACTTTTCCAGGATATCCAGACGACGCGAACAGGCCGACGGCGACAGCCCCACGCGCTCGGCAAGCTCGGCATTGGAGATCCGCCCGTTCTGCTGAACCACCTTCAGGATCGCAGCATCGATAGCATCCCGTTGCGCCATTCGAATATTCTCCGAAAAATCCGCTGATATTCGAGGAATATTCGAATGAGTGCCGTTTTGCCAAGGGGCTTTGCAAGGACATTGCATGCATCCTCTGCTTCCATGGTGCTCCCGCCGAACGCGGCGGCAACAACGGGAACATCACTGGGAAAGGAACGCGCATGCGTGTCGGTTGTCCGAAGGAAATCAAGAATCATGAATATCGGGTCGGTCTGACGCCCGGTGCCGTACGTGAATACGTCGCCCACGGTCACGAGGTGATCGTCGAGACCAGGGCCGGCGCCGGCATCGGCGCAGACGATGACGCCTATCGCGCCGCCGGCGCGAAGATCGTGCCCACCGCCGCGGATATTTTCCAGAAGTCCGACATGGTGGTGAAGGTCAAGGAACCGCAGCCCGCCGAATGGGCGCAGCTCCGCGACGGACAGATTCTTTATACCTACCTCCACCTCGCTCCCGACCCGGAACAGACCAAGGGCCTCCTCGGCTCGGGCGTCACCGCCATCGCCTACGAGACGGTGACGGATGATCGCGGCGGCCTGCCGCTGCTCGCGCCGATGTCGGAAGTTGCCGGACGTCTCTCCATCCAGGCCGGTGCCACGGCGTTGCAAAAGGCAAACGGCGGGCGCGGCATCCTGCTCGGCGGCGTGCCGGGCGTGCCGCCGGCCAAGGTCGCCATCATCGGCGGCGGCGTCGTCGGCCTGCATGCGGCGAAGATGGCGGCCGGCCTCGGCGCGGATGTCGCAATCCTCGACCGCTCGATCCCGCGCCTTCGCCAGCTCGACGATCTCTTCGGCGGCCGCGTCCACACGCGCTATTCGACCATCGACGCCCTGGAGGAGGAGGTCTTCTCGGCCGATCTCGTCATCGGCGCCGTGCTCATCCCCGGTGCCGCCGCGCCGAAGCTCGTCACCCGCGAAATGCTCTCGGGCATGAAGAAGGGCGCGGTCATCGTCGACGTCGCCATCGACCAGGGCGGCTGCTTCGAGACGTCCCACGCGACGACCCATTCCGACCCGACCTTCGAGGTCGACGGCGTGGTGCACTATTGCGTCGCCAACATGCCGGGCGCCGTTCCGGTCACCTCGGCCCACGCCCTCAACAACGCGACCCTCCATTACGGCCTCCAGCTCGCCGACAAGGGCCTCAAGGCCATTGCCGAGGACCGGCACCTGCGCGCCGGCCTCAACGTGCACAAGGGCCGCGTGACGAACCGCGCTGTCGCGGAAGCGCTCGGCTACGAGTCCTTCGCGCCGGAGGCGGTGTTGAACGTGGCTTGAGGGTATCAGTGGAGGGGCCCGGAAAGGTCCGGGCCCGGTCTGCCGGAACATTGGCCCCACGCGCCACGGGCTAGGCCCAAGGATTTATGCATCGCTCGAAGCATGGATGGCCGGGTCGAGCCCGGCCATGACGAAGGAAGGGTGAGAGGCTTGTCAGCCGCCTTTGAGGCCCGGAGCGATCCGGGCCTTTCTCATGCCCGCTCCACGCGGCATTGGTAGCAATTGTTGCGGGCCGAGCGGATGTGCAGGTAGGCGGTGTCCTCGCGCGCAAGCAGCGTCTTTGCGTAGGCCGGAATATCGGCATTCGGCACCACGGCCCCGGTGCCGTAGAGGATGCGGTTCTCCGCCGAGTAGCCGCGCACGATATAGTCGCGGCTCGTCAGCATCGGCGGCATCGCTTCCGATGGCTCGCGAGCCTCGCACGGTTCTGCATGGATGAAGATCGGTCCGGTCTCGGCATAGGGGTGGAGGGTCGGGAAGGGGCGGTGGGCGAGGATGAGATAGGGCTCTCCGACGCCGACGAGCCGCAGGCAATGCCGGCAGGGCACGCTGTCGCCGTCGGAGACATGGCGCTCGGGCGTCATGCCATAGGCATCAGGGCCGCCTTTCCAATAGGCGGCGGCGGTTTCGGTGGGGATGGGCAGAAAGCGAATGGACATGGCGGTGCTCCGTTTGATGCGGAGAGGATCCACGCAATTCCGGGCGTCCGACACCCGTTTCCTGCCGGAATCGAAACCGCCGGCGCGAGGCCGGCGGTAAGGATGGGCTGTGAGGCGATCAGCGAACGAACTCGTCGATGCGGCGGAGCGTGACGCGGCGATTACGCCATTCCTCGCGCTCCGTCGGCACCAGCAGGTATTCCTCGCCGTAACCGACCGTTTCCAGCGCGCGGGAAGGCAGGCCGAATTCCTGCACGAGCACCCATTTCAGCGATTCTGCGCGGCGCTCGGAGAGAATCTGGTTCGACGAGGCCGAGCCGACGGCATCCGTATGGCCCTCGATGAGGAAGACGGCGCGACGGCGGCGGCGCAGGATCCGGTCCATGGCGCGGGCGATCTGGCGGACCTTGCGATATTCCGAGCGCGGAATTTCGGCCGAGGCGAATTCGAAGTTGATCGACTGGATGTCGATGGAGGGCGCGGCGCGGCGCAGGTCCGAGCGGCGCTTGAATTCGCGCACGGTGACGCGCTCGTCCTCGCGCATGCGGCGGGCGGGCGCGGCGTCGAGGCGGCGCAGGATCATGTCTTCCGACGGCGTTTCCTGTGCCAGGGCAAGGCCCGAGAAGGCCGGAGCGGCGAGGGTTGCGGCGAACGCGGTCAGAAAGGCGCGACGTTGCATGGACGGTGTCTCCTTCGGTTTCGTCTTTTCGCGCGGAAATTGCCACGGACGACCTGAAGGAAAGATGAACCGGCCGGTTGGGCGGCGTTCAGGGTGGTTAACGTTGCTTGCCCGGGATCAGGCAGTCGCGTTTGGCGAGTGCCAGAAGCTCGGTGTCGGACAGCGGCGTGACCTCCGCCTCCATCGTCCCGACCGGCGAGAAGCCGAACATCTGGTAGAGCTGGAGCGCCCGCGGATGATCGAGGCTGTTGGTGGTGACGACGACCCGCTTCGGGCCGAGCGCCCAGGCGGCATAGAGCGTCTGGAGCAGGAACCATTTGCCGATGCCGTGCCCCAGCGCCCGCTCGAAGAGGCCGAAATGGGAAAGCTCGACCGTATCGTCGTCGATCCGCAGCAGCTCGAAGAAACCGGCCGGCGCGCCGTCGACATAGAGCACGCTCACGCTGTTGCGCTTGTCGTGCAGGGTCGCCGCCAGCGTCTCGTCGTCCATGCGCAGCCGGTCGACCCAGTGCCAGCGGTGGCCGACCTGCCGGTAAAGGAAGCGGTAGAAGGCGAGCGGAATGTCCGGCGCGCCGAGGATCGCCGTCTGCACATTGACCGGCACCGGCAGGCTCTGCTTCGGCGGCGCGGTCATTTCGAGCGCGGTGATGGTGACGGATAGCGGCGCGGACTGGGCCTTCTTCGCCATGGTCAGTCCTTGCCGGTGACAGCGGGCCCGGTGACGACGGGCGTATCCTCGCGCCCGCCCCATTCCGTCCACGAGCCGTCATAGAGCGTGTTGTCCTCGTGGCCGAGCGAATGAAGCGCCAGCGTGATGATCGCTGCGGTGATGCCGGAGCCGCAGCTGGTGACGACCGGTTTGGAGAGATCGATGCCCGACGCCTCGAAATGCCGGCGGAGGCTGGCTAGATCCTTGAATTTCCCGCCTTCCGAGAAGGTGCCGGAGGGCATGCTCCTTGCGCCCGGCATATGGCCGGAGCGCATGCCGGCTCGGGGCTCGGCCTCCTCGCCGGTGAAGCGGCCGGCGCCGCGCGCATCGGCGATCTGCCTGGAGCCGGTCGAGACGATGCCGCGCATTTCCTCGAAGGATGTCACAGCATAGGGATTGAAATTGGTGTGGAAGGTGGCGGGCGCGGGCTCGGGCAGGTCGGTCTCCAGCGGCCGCCCCTCCTTCTTCCAGCCGTCGATGCCGCCGTCCATGACGAAGACGTTTTTCGCGCCCATGGTACGGAACAGCCACCAGACGCGCGGCGCGGTGAAGATGCCGGGGCCGTCGTAGACGACGATCGTGTCCGTATCGGAAATGCCGAGCTTGCCGACTTCGGCCGCGAAGACGTCCGGCGCGGGAACCATATGCGGCAGGCTGCTGGAATGATCGGCGATGACGTCCTGGTCGAAGAAGACCGCGCCGGGAATGTGCCCTTCGGCATATTCGGCCGCGCCGTTGCGGTTCTGCGCGGGAAGATACCAGGAGGCGTCGACGATGCGGAATTCCGGCGCGCCGAGCTGCTTTTCCACCCAATCCGCCGAAACGACGAACCTGCTCTTTTCGTTGGACATGTTTCTCTCCCTTCAGGCTTCGGAGGCCGGCGCGCCGAAGCGGATGCGGAACCGGCGGTTCTCCTTGCCCTTCTTCTCGATCTTGGCGATGTGGATCGCGCCCACTTCCTGCGTCTCGGAAACATGGGTGCCGCCGCAGGGCTGGCTGTCGACGGCGGAATTCTCGCCGATGCAGACGAGGCTGACACGGCCGAGGCCCATGGGCGGACGCACGTTCTTGGATTTGACGATGCCGGGATTGGCCGCCAGCTCCGCGTCGGTGATCCACTGGACGAAGATCGGATGGTTCTCCGTAACGAGCTTCATCAGCTTCGCCGTCACTTCGTCCTTGTCGATGGTCTCCGTCATGTCGAAGTCGACGCGGCTGTCCTCCTCGCCGACGGCCGCACCCGTGATGGGGTAGGGGCAGACGACGGAAAGGAGATGGCAGGCGGTGTGCATGCGCATCAGCTTGTAGCGGCGCGCCCAGTCGATATGGGCGACGACCGTCTCGCCGACGATGGGCGGGGCCTCGCCTTCGAGCGGCCGGTGGATGATGATCTCCTTGGTCGCGCCGGTCACCGCCGGGCCGAGCGCGATGCGGCTGCCGTCGGCGCGCTCCAGGAAGCCCGTGTCGCCGGGCTGACCGCCCGACGTCGCGTAGAAACAGGTCTGGTCCAGCTCGATGCCGCCGTCCTCATGCACCGCCGTCACCACCGCCTCGTTCGTCGAAAGATAGAAATCGTCGCGGAAGAGGGCGGTGGTGGGAAGGGACATGATACCTATTCGACCGGCTGGTAGGGGACCTTGATCCCCGATTTCGCCTTCAGCCAGCCTGGAACCGGCAGGCCCTTCGAATCGAGGAAGTCCGGGTTGAAGAGTTTGGACTGATAGCGGTTAGCATAGTCGCAGAGGATCGTCACGATCGTGTGGCCGGGGCCGAGGTCCTTCGCGAGGCGGATCGCGCCCGCGATGTTGATGCCCGAGGAGCCGCCGACGGCGATGCCCTCGTTCTCGATGAGGTCGAAGACCAGCGGAACGGCCTCCGAATCCGGGATGTTGTAGGAATAGTCCGGCGTGAAGCCTTCGAGATTGGCCGTGATGCGACCCTGGCCGATGCCCTCGGTGATCGAGCTGCCGGAGGATTTCAGCTCGCCGTTCTCATAATAGTTGTAGAGGGCGGCACCGTCCGGGTCGGCAAGGGCGATCTTGATGTTCGGGTTCTTCGCGCGAAGGCCGGCCGCGACGCCGGCAAGCGTGCCGCCCGAGCCGACGGCGGAGACGAAGCCGTCGACCTTGCCGTTCGTGTCGCGCCAGATTTCCGGCGCGGTCGTCTCGATATGGGCGTCGCGGTTGGCGACATTGTCGAACTGGTTGGCCCAGATCGCGCCGTTCGGCTCGGTTTTCGCCAGCTGCTCGGCGAGGCGGCCGGAGAGCTTCACGTAATTGTTCGGGTTCTTGTAGGGAACGGCGGGAACCTCGACGAGCTCGGCGCCGAGCAGGCGCAGCGCGTCCTTCTTCTCCTGGCTCTGCGTCTCGGGAATGACGATGACGGTGCGATAGCCGAGCGCATGCGCCACCAGCGCAAGGCCGATGCCGGTATTGCCCGCCGTGCCCTCGACGATGACGCCGCCGGGCCGCAGTTCGCCCGAGCGCTCCGCCGCGCGGATGATGGAGAGGGCGGCGCGGTCCTTCACCGACTGGCCGGGATTGAGGAATTCCGCCTTGCCGAGGATCTCGCAGCCCGTCGCTTCCGAGGCGCCCTTGAGGCGGATCAGCGGCGTGTTGCCGATTGCATCAAGAACGGACGGAAGAATGGACATGGGAAATCGAGCCTCGCGCGTTGCAAATCCAGATTGGTGACGTCTTTTCGGCCGCTGCGGTCCGCTTTGCAAGGAATGGTGTTCCTGTCAGGCGGGGATTGCTAGGGATTTTTTCTTCGGGCAGCGGCTTCCTGCCGCAGGCCGGCCGAAAGCGCGCGGGCTTTAACGTCCTGTTAGCAAACATGGTTAATTTTGCGTCTACCGGCGAGCGGCGGAACGGAAATGCCTGCCGCCCGTTTGATAGGACACTGGAGGTACCACGATGCTTTTCGGACTTTTTCAGGCCACCCCTGCCGACGACGATGACATCGCCACCGGCACCTATGCGGACGGGGTGATGGGAACGCCGCTGAGCGATCCCTCCGCCCGCCCGCGCGAGCGCAGCCAGGCCTTCCGCCGCACCGCCCACGAGCGGGACTACGGCGCTGCGCGCACGGCAGGCCAGACCGGCGCCGGCCTCGTGCCCTGATGGCTTCGCACGCCGGGAACAAAGCGCGGCCCGGCGTGTTTCTCTTCCGCTTGCACGGAGGAGCCCGCCATGACCCATCACATCGACAATCGCCAATTCAGCCCGCGCCAGGCCCGCCACGTTCTCGACGTGCTGGAGCATTGCCGCAAGAACGGGCTCGACAAGGCAGAAGAACGCAAGTTGCTCCTCCTCTTCGGCCGCTTCGCCACCCGACACGAGTTGCAGATGAACACGAAGCGCCCGCCGGCAAACCGGCACTAGGGATTTCCAGATCGAGAAAGATCGAAGAGGGGTTGCCGAGCGGCGGCCCTTTTGCGTGCGTGGCGCTGAAAAGCAGAAGGGCCGCGCTATTCAGCGCAGCCCTTCAAGAATCTGGCTCCCCGGGCCGGATTTAAGATGCTGAAATTGCTGTCTATTCTTGAAACCCACTTGGGTTTTGTTCCCAATTTCTCTATATATAGCGATGACAAGCGTCTACCGGCGTACACAGGTAGCGCGCATCCGAAATTGGGAACAATATTAGGATCAGGATGGCTCGAAACCTACTAACAGTCGCGGAAATCAAAGCGGCAGAAAAGCCCAAGCTTCGTGATGGGGATGGGCTTTGGCTCCATACTTCGAAGGCCGGAGGCCGAAACTGGGTTTTTATCTATGTGCGGCACGGACGTCGCCGAGAGATGGGGCTGGGGCCATTCGGGGGCGGTACCGGACAGGTATCCCTCGCAGTGGCGAGGCAGAAGGCCGATGAGATCCGGGCTATCCTCGGGCGCGGGGGTGATCCATTCTCTGATATGGAGGAGCGCCAGAGGAAGGTCAAACCTGTCCTGTTCGGAGAACTTGCCGACGAGTATATCACGGCGATGTCACCGAAGTGGCGTGGAAAGCAGACCGTGCCAGCCTGGGAGAGGTTCGCGGCGACTTATGCAAAGCCCCTGCGGAAAATCCCCGTGGCTGACGTCGATACTGACGCCGTGGTGCGAGTTCTCACCCCGTTGTGGTCCACCAAACCAGAAACGGCAACCAAAACTCGAGAGCGGATCAAATTGGTTCTCGACCACGCGAAGGCAAGGGGCCTCCGCAAGGGTGACAACCCGGCGCAGTGGGCCGGCCACTTGGATCAGATCCTGCCGACACCCAAAAAGCTGACACGAGGTCATCACGCTGCGATGCCATACACCGAACTGCCGGATTTCATGAAGCGTCTTCGCGCCATTCCTGGCGTGGCGGCGCGGGCATTGGAATTTACGATCCTGACCGGCGCACGCAGCGGCGAAACCCGAGGTGCTCCTATATCAGAAATCGATTTAGAGAAGCGCGTCTGGACAGTGCCGAAGGAACGGATGAAGGAACCTCGCGAGCACCGTGTGCCCCTGGTCAATCGTGCGGTCGAAATCGTCAAAGAGATGAGAAGAGAGGCGATCAACGATCTCGTTTTTCCGGGCAAGAAGCTCAAGAGGCCGCTATCGGATGCAACGATGGCGACCGTTCTCGATGAACTAGGCGCATCCGCGTACACCGTGCACGGATTCAGAAGCTGTCTGTCGACATGGGCGGCGGAGGAGACCCTGCACCAGCGGGAAGTCGTAGAGGCCGCTCTGGCTCATGCAGTCGGCGATGCGGTCGAGCGCGCCTACAGGCGAGGTGATGCGCTGGCAAAACGTCGAAAATTGATGGACGATTGGGCAACTTTCCTCGGGGGTAAAAATGGCGCGACTGCCTGACAGCTTCAGTCTACAGGCCCTGCCGATAGAGGCGGCTTTGTCGGAGGATAGAACCGAAGATGCAAAGACGGCGATTTGCGCGCTACTTAATGCCGGCACGGCAGACGCCGTGGTTCAGAAAATCGCTGCATCTCTGATCAGGTCGCCAAGGCGGAAGCGCGGTAGGCAAAAAGCACTCGCTAAACACTGGTTTGAAATAGGCGAAGAGTTCCATGCTATGCGTTCTGCAGGGATGCTGTACGACGACGCTCTTCTTCGACTATCGGCAACATTCGGATACGCCGAAACGACCATCCGGAAGGCGATCAAAGAATACGACGCCGCAAAGGCCGCGTCGGATGAAGCCTCCCGCAGTTAAATGCGATTTGTTCGCCTAACGACATTGCCCGTAATCTACTACTTTGTAGTCATCCGAAACACTGGAGGACAACAATGGACCATGCCAATCAGAACCTGCCGCGCTTGATCACGATGGGCGAGGTTTGCGAGATCACTTCCTTGAGCCGAGCGATGGTCAACAAGCTTCGTGCGGCTGGTAATTTCCCCGTCGCCGTGCCCCTCACCGAAGGGCGCATTGTCTTCGTCAGGGCGGAGGTTGAAGCATGGCTCGACCTCCGGATCGCAGCGAGGGCAGCAGCATGAGCGCTGAACTGAAACAGGCGGAAGCAGCGCTCGAGGCATTCGAGGCCAAACTTCTTGCCGATATTGGCCTGGATCCAGACGATGGTCCGATTGACGCCTATCTGAACGAGGCTGATTTCACCACGTTGCACCGGCTCGACAAACTGCGGGACAGGGTTTCGCTTTTGAGGGCCGCAGCATGACCGATCAGGCCGCAGACTTCGCCGCCTTCCTCATCGACGAGTACCGCGACATTCCTGAACGGCATCGGGCATCCGTTGTGCGCGACCGCTTCCCATCTATCTCCCACGAGGCGTTCATGCGCGGGTTCGCAATTGCGGAGGAAATCGCGGTGGACGACGCGCGTGAGGGGCTTCTAGTCACCTAAACCTTGACGGTTTTCGCCGTCAATAGGTTAATGAATTCAGCGCCGCATGGTCGACGCTTAGCACCCACATCATCACCATCGAACGAACCGGCCTCGTGCCGGAGGAGGAAACTTGCGTCTAATTACCACCGAAGAAGGCCTGAACATCAATCCCGCACACGTCGTACAGTTCACCACACTGCGGAATGGGCAGACAAAGATCCTGCTCTCCACGGGTGGAGAGCAATATGTGGATACGTGCAGCGAAGACCTCCGCGAGGTGTTTATCCCGGTAATCAAGGCAAATCCCGGGTTTGTAGCAGTGTTTGTCGACCGTTTGAGCGACGGCACTTTGCACTACAGGTGCCGGTCGGTAATCGCGTGGCGGCTCTGCGTGTCGGGAAATTACCCGCTCTTCGAGGGCTACAATGAAGGTGCCGACGACTATGTAGTGATCGTAGATCCCGCTGGCGGTGTCTACGATTCTGACCACAATCTGTTCGCCTCATTTGAGGACTGGCGGAAAGAGTACGAGGCGGAGCAAAACGAGATCGCTGCCCGCGGGGCCAGGGCTGCCTGATGGTTCACCCTTCAATCATTGCAGTCAGACCGGCGCCTCCTGGCGCTGGTCGGGCCATCGCGTTCGTCGATGTCCAACTCAATGGACTGCGGCTGTTCAATTTGAAGCTGGTCGATGGCCCCTCCGGGCGGCGGATTCATGCGCCCTCCGCGTACGGCTCGTCTGTTGCGACCCTCACGCCTGACCTCGCGGCTACACTGGTCCGCCTCGCCAACCAATCCATCGGAGATATCGCCCGCCATGCCCGCAGCCACGCAGCTTAGCCCCTCGATCCTCTTCGATGAGCCAGCGATCCGAGAGCACGTGCAAATGTTGCACGAGCTTGCTAATGGCATTGATGGCGTTCTCGTCGTCTCCGTTTTCAACGCCGCCCTGCCGACAGACAAGGGTATCATCACACACCACCGCGTCGGCGACGTCGACGGTATGGTGGAATCGATCATGGCTCACGGCGACACACGGGGTGCCAACGTCTACGCGGGCCTTCAGGTTATGCGTCCTGGACTTGCCCGCGGCAAGCGCGGGACCGAGGCCGATATCGTCGCGGTTCTTGGCCTCGTCGCCGACATGGACGGGGACACGGGTAAAGCGGCCGGCGAACTGCCAGTCGAGCCCAACTACACCATTGAGACCAGTCCTGGGAATGGACAGCCGTTTTGGCTGTTTGATCGCGCCTTGCCGCCGGCAGAAGCGAGGCCGCTTGCAGCAGCTCTCCGTCGCGCAACAGGTAGCGATGCGGGGACCGCTGATATTTGTCACGTCTGGCGCGTCAGTGGCACTCTAAACTGGCCTGGCGCCACTAAGCTCGCCCGCGGCCGAGACCCGGAGCCCGTTGCCGTCACGATCACGCTGTCATGGGACGGATCGCTCACTAGCGTTGAAGAGCTTCGAAACGCCCTTGAGCCGTGGGCAGCGGTTCCCGCGGCTGCGGGGCCCGTTTCACTGGGAGATATCCCCTCGATCGATGGCATAGAGATCAGCCCCGTCGCTGCGGAAATGCTGGCGGCGGATGACGTCGGCGCCCGTTCCGAGCACGCTGCGCGGGTGGTCGAGCAGTTGGGTTTCGATGGGCTTACAGCGGAGCAGGCCTGCGCGGTGTTCCTTTCGGCAACCGGCAACTGGTTTGCTCGCTATCAGGGAAAGGACCCTGTTGCTGATTTCGCCAGGCTGTGGGGAAAATACGCGGTACACCATGCCGAGGAGCGGGCGCATGCAGCCAGCGTGGCGGAGATTTTCTCGGGCAACCGTATGAAAACCACGCCTGTCCCCGCCAACGACAACAACAAAATGCCCGCCGCTCCCGAGAAGGAAATCCCCAGGCCGGTAGACCCTTGGGCACAGCGGTCTCATCCGACCTTGCCGTTCGGACTGCTCCCGGCCGGGATTGAGGACTTCGCACGCTCGCAGGCGGAGATTATGGGCGTCGACGCCGGAGGGTTAGCAGCCGCGGCACTCGCGGTCTGTGCCGCGGCGCTTCCAGACAGGATCACGCTAAAGGTGAAACGGCACGACGAATGGGAGGAGTCCGCGCGTATATGGGTGGCGCTCATTGGCAATCCGAGCGCCAAGAAATCCCCTATCATCAGCGCCGCGACCCGGCCCTTGCGGTCGATCGATGACGATTTGGTGCGGGCCTATCTCAATGAGAAGCGGTCGTACGACGGGCTCGATAAGGCCGGGAAAAGCGAGAAGCCGGCGCCGAAGCAGATCCGTGCCCGTATGGAGGATGTGACGGTTGAGGCTGCGCAGGAAATCCTGCGCGATTCAACAGAGGGGGTCCTGCTCATCCGCGACGAGCTCTCTGGCTGGTTCGGCTCGATGGAAAAATACGGGACAGGTAAGGGTGCAGCTGCCGACCGCAGTTTCTGGCTCCAGGCGTTCAACGGGGGGAGCTATAGCGTCAACCGAGTGGGGCGTGGCGTCGTCGCGATAGATAATCTGTCAGTGTCAATGCTTGGGGGGATACAGCCGGAACCAATCCGGAGGATTGCTGCCGATGCTGCGGATGACGGCTTGCTCCAACGTCTTTTCCCAATCTGCTTGGGGCCGTCGTCGGTAGGCCTTGATGTGCCGCCCTCCGCCGCCGTCGGTCAGTACGCGGGATTGGTGCATCGCCTCCATCAGATGCAGCGCCCCTTACAGGGCAAAATGCTTGAGGTGCCGCTGAGGTTTGACGCGGCGGCTCAGAACTTGCGACAGGAACTGTCTGAAAAGCATCACGAGATGCAGGCGAGTTGGGAGATACTCAACAAGAAACTCGCCGCGCACATCGGTAAGTACGACGGCCTGTACGCCAGGCTTTGTGCGCTTTTTCACTGCATTGAAGCCGAGAGCACGAGGCCATCCACCACGGTTTCGATTGATATGGCACAGCGGGTCGCGGAGTTCCTGCACGAGTTTTTGTTCCCCCATGCGTTGGCGTTTTACCAGAACGTCTTGGGGCTTTCAGATCGGCACGACGCAGTCTTGGCGACTGCCGGATGGATACTGTCTCACCGACCGGAGAAGATCACAGTGCGAGACGTTCGTCGAGGAGATCGGACCATGCGGGAAATGGATGTGGACCAGGCTGAGGAGGTGCTGCGAAAGCTCGATGCGCTCTCATGGGTGGAACCAGTTCCGACCGCGCGAAAGGATTCCACGACTTACGTCGTCAATCCGGCTGTCTTCGATGATTTTGCGCACCGAGCGGAGAAAGAAAAAGCGCGGCGAGAGCGAGTTCGCGAATTGATTGCATTGCCGTAATGAATGCAAGTGTCACCAACTGGCCCTTGAGCGCGCAGCAACACGATAGGAATCCAACTCTTTTCTTCATTTTTCGCAGTCTGTTCCCCGCGCATGCGCAAGGGACAGTTGCGGCCAGTTTACAAAGCGAGGACCTCATGACGCAATGCTGGACACGAGAATGAAACATCGCACCGGACCCGGCCAGCTTTCCCTAGAGATCGCGGACCAGATGGCCCCTCGCAACCCGAAGTACCAAGGTAGGCACTACCGCGCATGTCTCGCGGAGGCACATACGGTAATCGAAGCCTTCCACTTGCGGATCATCGAACTCGAAGACTCGATGGAACGGCTGAAGCGAGACTGCGAGTACCGGCTCAGCCTGTGCGTCACCCGCACGGCCGCAGAGGAGGCGCGACTGAAGGCCTTCCGGCTCGCACGCAACAAGGCATCCGAAATGGCAGAAACGATAGACGGCAGCCCAACCAGTCTTTCCGAAGCGATCTATGCCCTCCCGGAGCCTAAACCGAAATGGACGAAGTAAGGAGGACCGCCCTTGACCTCAACGAGCCCCAGCAACCGCGATTTCTCAGAACTCTCCGCGCTATTGGCCAAGGCAGCCGCAGCCCCAGCCAAACCGGCAACCAAGACGCCTCCCACATGCACGCAAGTCCCTGCCAACGACAACCGTGTTCCCGACGTTCTCGCCTGGCCAACGCTGGAACGTCTCGCGCATCGTGGCGACGAGGCTCGTGTGTACGCACTCAGGCACTGGCGCAACCTTCTGTACCCTGGCAGCGGCTACATCCCGCCAGAACCGACCGACGACGATACTGACGAACCGCACGTAGAAGTCCGACCGTCCGAAGCCGAGCTCCTCCGCGCGGCCGGCTGGACCGTGACGGGGAGAGAGCGATGGGAGCATACAGGCAAATTGGTGAACACCTATGCATCTGCCGACCTATCACCGTCGGTCAAGCGCCATCGCAACGGCACGGTCGACATCAAGCTGGGAGAGCTTGTTTTCCGTGGAGGAGAGCTCATTGAATGGTCTCGCACTAGGAAGGGCAGGGCGCTGCGGCCCGTGGAGCGTGCGCGAGGCGTAAAGGGCAGAGAGGAACCGGGAAGGACAGAGGCAGCGATCTGGGCGTACCTGCGCGCTCCAGCGACAACGCCGTCGCCCTTCGCTGCGGTGTCGCTTCGCCGTCCATTCTCGGGTGAGCGGGCCATTTCCCACATGTACGAGCCACTGCCCGGCGTTGAGGAGGCGCGCGCGGTCTTGCGCGAGCACGGCGTGGACGGCTCGGTGGCGTTCGCAGATCTCCCGGTGCCCGCGACGCAGTGCCAAGACACACTCGTGCCGGGTCCGCAGTGGGGCGGAGTCAAGAAGCCGAAACCACTGGGCGAGATCTCCGCGGCTGCCGGGCCAGAATGTGATCTTTCACGACGCATCGAAACTGGCGACTATGTCGACCACCTACGGAGAATCCTCGGCGATCACGCGAAGGTGCTCGACCTGGCTATTGGCGACGCGACCGCGCAGGAGATTGGGGTGGCGATGGGGAAGGCGCCCGCCTACGCCGAGAAGGCAGGCCCATGGCTGATCGATGCCGCGATTGACGCACTGATCGCGACGGACGAAACCGCCCGAACGTTCGTGACAACAGAGGAAAAGAAAATTGCAGCGTAGTGTCCGGTCGGGCGGTCCGTCAGCCCGTATTCTTATGAAGGGATTAAGTCCCGGAGGCCGCATCTGCGCGGCCTCTTCCAATTTGGGGCGCTGCCGAAACGCGGACGATTAAACTCGCGAGATCGCCGGGACTGCCTCAAAACCCTTCGAAGATGGGCGCTGGACCAATAGTTACCCGGGCATCTTCGAACTACATTGCAAGGCGGCGCAAGCCGAGAAGGTTAGGGATGCCAGACCGTTCCTTGCTTAACGAAGATGCAGAGACACTGGTGACAGTATTCGTCTAGGCTATCAGCCGCTGGCAAGCGCGGACGCCACCCATGATGCACGTTGACTTGCGCGTGCACCCATCTTCGTTCGACAAGAGGATCAACGCGGCAGTCTCGCCCCAGCGGCGTAGCAACGGCGCCTCTTGTCATTCTATTGCCGTGGCGCGCCTCCTCTCGCGACATGGCGATCGTGCGGCTGGTTGTAGCTTCGGCCTAGTGCCTTGCTCCCAGCCGCTTTTGGTTACTCCCCACTGGCCGGCGGCTTTAGCTACGGCGATGGTGCAACGTGGGCCAGCTACGGCGGCTGACGTAAGCGCGACGTGCTGCGGTATCTATCGCTATCCGCAGCGCTGGCCAGTTTCTTAGGGGGGGGTGGCTGGGTTCCTTCGGGTTGAGCTCGTCGCTTTGTTTTACCGGGCAAAGCCGGTATTTTGACGAACGCTTGGCCACATATAATCAATCGAGTGTTGACTATGGCATACAACAGACATACATTCGGCTTGCTTCAAGGCCCTGTCCAAGGTCTCCAAAATTGGATGAATACGAAAAGCTCGTGGGCCTTATCACCCCGCGAGCTTTTTGCTTTCTAAACCGGAACGCCTCGCAGGGCGACGTTCCGGCCATTTCGATTAGTGACGCTTACAAAGCGCTACTAGCTGAATGATCGCCAATACCGCAGGCGGTATGGCTAACACCAGTATGGCTACTTCAAGTCCCATATGGTCTCCTTTCCTTTGGCAGGGTTATATTGTCGGTTTATCAGGCCGACCCCGCATTAAGTGGTTCTAATTGAAGAAGAGCCTGCACCCATCAACTTTCAGGATCTCCACGTCATGCTGCCAAGAACAATGATGCCGTGTGAGAGACTCTGGCGCAAATACTAAATATAGTACTAACAGGATCTTTTCTTCCGCCCACCCTCGCCATCTTCGCGCCATTGGCGCTCTCCCGGCACCGGGCGTTCGTGGTGCGCTTATAGGTAGGCCATGGCCGTCATTATCGCCCGATGGGCAGACGATAACATCAAGCGCTATGGAAAGCAGCTTGATGCGCTCAACGCCAAGTTCCCCAAGGTGTTGCCGCGCATCGTCAACCAGGTGGGCGATCGATCCAAGACGCAGGTGATCCGCAACCTGACGAAGCAGACGGGCTTGCCGCGCAAGACGATCGTCAAGGCCGTCGGCGATCCGACGCGAGCGCATGGGCGCAGCTTGGCGTACACCATGACCACAAGGGGCGGAAACATTCGCCTCAAATATCTTGCCCCCCGCGAAACACGGGCGGGCGTGTCGGCGACACCATGGGGCAAACGTCAACTCTTCGCCGGCACATTCATGCGTGGCGGCAAGTTTCCGAACCGCGTAGATGCGCCAGCGCTCGGCGGCCATGTCTGGCGGAGGCTGAACAAGAGCGGCACCCGTATCACGCAGGCAAGATCCGGCATGTTCATCCCCGTAGAGATGACCATCGGCGCGACATCTGCCGCATTCCAGCGCATAGCCGGGCCACTGCTCAAGGAGCGCGTCGACGCCGCCATCCTAAAACTGTTGCATTAGCGCAACAGTCATGACGATGTGTTGCATTAGCGCAACAGTACCCCCTCCGTTGGGTCCTCCGGGGCCACCCACCGGGGGAGCGGGTAGGCGCAACTGCGGGAAATCGCTCGCTGCAATTTTTTTTATGAGACGTTTCCTTCCTATCAGGAAAATTGAATGAACCTCAAAACAGCAGAGTTGGCCTTGTTGCTGGGTCTGACGCCGAGGCGCATCAACCAGTTGGCTGAGGAAGGTGTCACGGTTCGCACGGGGCATGGCGAGTTCGATGGTCCCGCGAGTGTCCGCAATTACATCGCCAGCATCGCCAATAAGGCGAAGGACGGCGAAGCGGCCTACGACAAAGAGCGTGAAGAAGCCCGCCTCAAAAAAGAGCAGGCCGATACGCAGGAATTGAAAAACGCGAAACTTCGCAAGGAGTTACTTCCGGTTGAAGAGGTTTCGCGTGTTTGGTCGGAACAGGTTTCCAGCATCCGAAGTGGGATGCTGGCGGTGGTTTCGCGTGTGCGCCAGAGGATATCTTTATCGGTAGAAGATGCAGTCATTCTCGATGAGGAAATCCGCGACGCCATGACCAAGCTCGCGGATGGAGTCGACATCTATGACGCAGACCTTGGCGACCTTGAAGAAGGTGATGGCGACCCTTCGCCCGCCTCAGAAAATCAATCTGTCCGAATGGATGGAAAAGGAAATCCGCCTACCTAGCACAGTTTCCGGTGTCCCTGGCAAGATCAAGCTGTATGCGCCGCAGAAAGGCATAGCGGACGCGATCGGCGATCCGGCCTACCGACAGGTGTCGGTTCTGAAGTCGGCGCGTATTGGTTACACCACCGTTCTGACCGGAGCGGTTGCCAACTTCGTGGTCAATGACCCGTCGTTGATGCTGGTCTATCTGCCGAACGACGACATGGCGAAGTCATTCGTGACTTCTGACCTTGAGCCGACGTTCGCGGATTCGCCGGTCCTGCAGGGTGTGCTTTCTGGCGACAAGTCGTCCGGCGCCAAGGAGCGTGGCTCCAAGGACCGCAGCACGATGCTGATGCGCCAGTTTACTGGCGGCACGCTCAAGATCCTTTCCGCAGAGACCCCGCGAAGCTTCCGCGCGCACAACGCCCGTGTCGTGATTATGGACGAAGTCGACGGCATGAAACCGACGACGGAAGGTCATCCGATCCCGCTGGCGAAGCGACGCACGGCGCAGTTCGCTGACTATAAGCTGGTTGTAGGCTCGACGCCCGACGAAGAGGAAACCAGTTACGTCGCGGCGGAGTACGCCAAGTCGGACCAGCGCGTGTTCGAGGTGCAGTGCGTCGAGTGCGACGACTATGCCGAAGTGCTGTGGAAGGACATCCACTGGCCGGAAGGCGAGCCGGAGAAGGCCGCCTGGCACTGCCCGAATTGCGGGTGCGAGGTCGAGCATAAGCACAAGTCGACGATGGTGCAGCGTGGCCGCTGGCGGATTACGAAGCCGGAGGTCAAAGGTCACGCGGGTTTCAAGATCAACTCGCTGACCAGCCCCTTGCCGAATGCGGACTGGGGCTTGCTGGCTGAGGAGTTCTTGCTGGCCAAGAACGATCCGCTGCTGCTGAAGCCGTTCGTCAACACCGTTTTGGGAGAGGCGTGGCGCACCGAGAGCGACCGGATCGACGAGCTTGCGCTGCAGGAATCGGCTGAGCCGTTCGGGCTTGGCGGCCCTGACCAGCATCCGTTCCCGGAAGACGTTCTTGCCATCACGGCCGGCATCGACATGCAGGACGACCGCGGCGAGGTGACGTATCTCGGGCACACGGAGGCCGGGCAGGTTCTCGTGCTGGATCATGACGTCGTCTACGGCTCCTATGAGCATGACGAGTTCTGGACCGACATCGACACGATCATTCGCCAGAAATGGCGACACCCGCTCGGCGGGGAGATCGGTATCGACGCGGTCGCGATTGACTCGTCCAGCGGCAGCCACATGGCGCACGTCTACGAGTTCGTGAAGCCAAGGCTTCGGTACAAGGTCGTTGCGATCAAGGGTGACGGCGGGCGGCGCAAGTTCATTGAGCGCTCCAAGACGATGAAGAAAGATCCGCTCTGGATCGTCGGCGTCGACAGCATCAAGGACACCATTCTCAACCGCGTGCAGCACGGCAAGGTTTTCCGGTTTTCGAAAGACCTGCCGGAGGTCTGGTACGAGCAGTTTACGGGTGAGCAGTCTGTCGTGAAGATGGACCGAGGGCGCCCCGTGCGGAAGTGGATTCCGGTTCCTGGCCGCCGCAACGAAGCGCTCGACTGCACGGTCTACGCCCTGGCAGCCAAGGAGCTTGCGCCTGTCAACTGGCAGGAGCGGCGCGACCAACTGGCGTCCGGCTACACGCTCGCCGCGGCGAATGACAACGCGCCAAGAACCAAACCCCGAAAAGCTGCATCGACCTGGCTCTAACCACTAGGAGGCGAACATGACCGACTATACGGCGCAGATCGCCGCCATCGAAGAGGCCATGGCGCAAGGCGCCAGGCGCGTCTTGTTTCGCTCGGGCGGGACGCAGCGCGAGGTCGAGTACCACTCGGTCGGCGACATGATCAAGGCGATCGAGTGGATGAAGGCGAAGCAGTCGCCGAATTCAAACGTGACACTGGCGGCGTTCTAGCATGGCAAAAGCAAATCTGTTGGACAGGGCCATCGCAGCGGTGGCGCCTCGCGCTGCCCTGCGCCGTGTTGCGGTCAGGCAGGCGTTTGATATCGCGACTCGTGGCTATGACGGCGCGGCACGTGGTCGCCTGAACGGTTCATGGCGCACGCCGAATACTTCGGCCGACGCCGAGGTTGGTGCCTCTGCGCAGTTGCTGCGCGACCGGATGCGCGACCTAGTACGCAACAACCCGTATGCGGCGAATGCACTGTCGGTGCTGGTGACGCACGCGGTTGGCGCCGGGATCGTGCCGCGGTCGAAGGACAAGGCCGTCAACAAGCTGTTCGCCGAATGGATGAAGCAGTGCGACGCCGACGGTCACCTGGATTTCCACGGTGTCGTGTCCCTGACCGCCAGCGAGATGCTGGAGGCGGGCACAGGCATGGTGCGACGCAGGCGCCGTAGGGCAGAGGATGGCCTGGCCGTTCCTTTGCAGCTGCAGGTGCTGGAAGTTGACCACCTCGACGGCACCAAGAACGGCGAGCTCAACAACGGGCGCCGCGCGTCTTACGGCGTCGAGTACGACCTGATCGGCAAGACGACGGCCTACTGGCTGTTTCCCAACCACCCGGGCAACGCATTTCTGACGTCGATGACGTCGGTCTCGTCCGTGCCGGTTCCTGCGGAAGACGTGGCGTTCGCGTTCGTCAAGCAGAGGGCCGGGCAGACGCAGGGCGTGCCGTGGGGGCATGCAGCGATCCGCAAGCTCTACGACCTCGACACCTACGAAGAGGCCGAGATCGTTCGCAAGAAGATCGAAGCCTGCATGGTGGGCGTGGTCGTGGGCGGCGATGAGACCGGCGGTATTGGTCTGCCGCTTAGCGAAGGCGATATAGCGGGCGTTTATGACGCGGACGGCAATATCGTCGAGAAGTTCGCCCCTGGCATGCTCTACCATGCTCGTGGCGGCAAGGACATCAAGTTCACGCAGCCGGCGAACACCGCAAACTACGACAGCTACAAGAATTCCATGCTTCACACGATCGCCACGGGCTTCCGGGTGCCGCATGCATTCCTGACCGGCCGCCTGGACAAGGTCAACTACTCGTCCAGCAAGATTGGCCTCGAGACCTACAGGCGCATTATCGACGATCTGCAGTGGAAGGTCATCATTCCGATGATCTGCCAGCCGCTCTGGGATTGGTTCTGCGAGGCGGCGTACTTCGCCGGCAAGATCAAGACGCGCAAGGTTCCCGTTGAATGGTCGCCGCCGCGGTTCCCGTCCGCCGACGAGGCCAAGGACGTTGCGGCTCGAGTGGCTGCGATGCGCTCCGGCCTGCTGAACCCGCTCGTTGCCATCGCCGAGACTGGCTACACGCCGGACGAGGTGCTGGATGGCTACGTCGAGTGGAACAAGATGATCGACGACAAGGGCCTGATTTTTGATTCAGACCCCCGACGCATGTCTCAGGCCGGCCAGACGCAGCAGGACCCTGACGCGAGTGATGAGCCGCCGGATGGTGGCGACGACAAGGACACCTCATGAACGAGAAAATAATCAACCTTCCCAAGTTCGGGATGGGCGCAGAGGTGCGGTCAGCTTCGTTCGACGAGGCGGAAAACACCATCGAAGTGATCTGGACTACCGGCGCCCCCGTGCGCCGTTGGTCGTGGCGGCACGATCGATACTACCAGGAGATTCTGGAGGTGACGCCCAAGTCCGTACGGCTTGACCGGCTGAATGCCGGGGCGCCGTTCCTGAACACGCATAGCGACTGGGACCTGAGCGACGTCATCGGCTCGGTGGTTCCGGGGTCCGCCCGCATCGAGGGCGGGAAGGGCTATGCGACTGTCAAGCTCTCGCGGGCTGATGAAGACAAGGCCATCGTCGATAAGATCCGCGACGGCATCATCCGCAACATCTCCGTCGGCTACGCCATCCACAAGGTTGTCAAGACCGATGCGGACGGCGACGGCAATGACGAAGAGTGGCGCGTCGTGGACTGGGAGCCGCTGGAAATCAGTGCTGTCCCCGTGCCCGCCGACGCTGGAAGTCAGATTCGCAAGGACGCTCCGACGACGGTTCCCTGTGAGTTTGTAAGTGAGACGGCCACCGGCCGAAACGAAGCTAGACGTATCCGCATGGCAATGCGTCAGCGTCAGTCCGTGGCCTAGCCCGGCCAACTTTATAAGGAAAACAACATGACCCTTCGTGAGAAGCTGGCCCTGCTGGAAAAGCGCGCCGCTGACAAACTCGCAGAAATCAAGGATGACACGGCAGCCGATGCTGCCCGCGCCATCGAAACGGATCACGAAGCGATCCTGGCGGAAATCGCCGAAGTTCGCTCGCAGATCGCCGCCGCAGAAGCGGACGGTCAGCGCAACGGAGAGAGCGCCGCCGAGAAGGCCGTTCGCCTGGAGCGCACCCGCGTGTCTGAAATTCGGAAGTTGGCCAAGGAGGCGGGTGAAATCGATCTCGGCGACGAGAGCATTGACGCCGGACGCTCCGTTGCCGATTTCCGCTCCGCGCTCCTGGAGAAGCTGATGTCCCGCGAGGCACCCGCTACCGACAATCGAAGCCCCGCCCGCGTCGGCGAGGAGCATCACGAGAAGCGCGCCGTTGCCATGCGTGACGCCCTCCACCACCGTGCTGACCCTTCGCATGCCCTGACTGACGCCGCTCGCGAATATCGCGGCTTTTCGCTGATGGACATGGCCCGCGAAGCTCTCGAGGTTCGTGGCGTCAAGACCCGCGGCATGTCCCGTGACGAGATTGCAGGCACCGCACTGGCGCAGCGCTCCGGCTACGGCTCGACGTCGGACTTCCCCATTATCCTCGGTAATGTGGTCAACACCACGCTGCGTGCTGGTTATGAGGCAGCCGGTCAGACGTTCCGTCCGCTCGTTCGCGAAGCCACCGTCTCGGACTTCAAGCCGGTCAATCGGGCACAGCTCGGCGAAGGCCCGGCGTTCGACAAGGTCAACGAATCCGGCGAATTCAAGCGCGGAACGATGGCTGAAGGCAAGGAATCCTACAAGATTGCTACCTTCGGAAAGGTGATCGCGATTACCCGCCAGGTCATCATCAATGATGACATGAACGCCTTCGGCCGCATTCCGCAGCTGATGGGCGGCGCGGCTGCCCAGTTGGAAAGCGACCTTGTTTGGGCGCAGATTCTCGGCAATCCCACCATGGGCGACGGCACGGTGCTGTTCCACGCCAACCACAACAACCTCCCGACGGCTGCCGCATTCGGCGTGGCGGCTCTCGGTGCTGCCCGCGCGACTATGGCCAAGCAGGTCGGTTTGGATGGCAAGACGGTCCTGAACATCCGTCCGCAGTTCCTCATTGTACCGGTAGCGCTTGAAACGAAGGCCGAGCAGGAACTGAAGTCCCTGTTCTATGCCGACTCCTCCGACAAGGTTGCAACGTCTTCGATGCGCTCGCTGGAGATCATCGCGGAAGCACGCCTCGATAACGGCATCAAGAAGGGCGCCGCAACGGCATCCGACATCGTCGGTTCTGCCACGGCTTGGTACTTGTCCGCTTCGCCGTCGCAGATCGACACCGTGGAGCTCGCCTACCTTGAGGGCAACCGTGGCGTGTACATTGAGACCCGCCAGGGCTTCGACGTAGACGGCCTCGAGGTCAAGGCTCGTCTCGACGTCGGCGCGAAGACGATGGATCACCGCGGTCTCCTGAAGAACGCAGGCGCCTAATCCACAAGGGCGGTCGCACGACGGCCGCCCGCTTTCTTCAAGGAGAAGATTATGAAGAGCTACATTCAGCCGGGTGACACCGTCACCGTAACGGCTCCTTACGACGTTGCGTCCGGCGCAGGTTGCCTTGTCGGCACGCTGTTCGGCATCGCAGCATATTCTGCCAAGTCCGGTGAAGAGGTCGAGATTAAGACCAGCGGCGTGTACGAACACGCCAAGACGTCGGCGCAGGCGTGGGCAACTGTTGGCCTTGCCATCTACTGGGACAATACCAACAAGGTGTTCACCACGACCGCGACCGACAACACTCTCGTGGCGAAGAACCTTGCCGTCGCGGCTAACCCTTCGGCTACCGGCGTCGTCAGGCTCAACGGCTAATGGTTGACTGGCGCATCCTCGAGGCGAAGGCCGACCGCGCGATTGGCACGACCTTCGGCGAGGAGGTTCGCCATCTCCCACAGAAAAACGGGACGGCCGATCCGGGCCGCCCCGTGACCAACCTGCGCGGTGTTCTTCACACGCCGTCGCCGGAAGGCACGATCAACATTGGCGCCGGCGTCGTCACGAACATGGCCGCGTCAGAAGGCGCCCTGGTGGTGCAGCGGGCCGATCTTGGATCGGTGATTTTCCGCAAGGGCGATGTGATCCGCGGCAACGAACTGCCGGGCACGCCGCTGTGGGAAATCAAGACCGTGAACGACCGTTATTCGTCCATCATCGTGCTGACGTTGAATCAGAAGTAGGCGCAGGAGAGAGCAATGTCCCTAAACCGCATTGCAGCCCGCATCGCAGCGGTGCAGGCCCTGCGCGGGCGCACGCTTGTCGGCGACAATGTTCTGGACAGCCAGATTGGCGCGCTGGACGTAACGGCCGACGGTGAGTTGCGGACGGACGAGGAGAAGCCATTCATTTCGGTCTACGCCGATGCGGCGAAGTCTGATGAGAACATGCTCCGCTCGTGGACTGACAACGGCGCGACGGACTTTCTCTTTGAGATGGGTGTGACGGCGGCTCATACCGAATTCAACGATGAGACTGGCGAAACGACGCTGGTTGGCGTCGGAATCCCGGCGACTGACGCCGCGTTTGAGTTTCTGTTGGACGTGGTTGCGCGCCAGATCGGCGACACGCTGTCCGACCCTGAAAATGAATGGGCGGAGATCTTCCGCAAGTTCCACCGAGGCAACGCTCGCATAGAGCGGGCGCGCACGAGCGGCGACGGTTCCGGCATCCGGCTTGCGGCCCAGCAGATCAGGCTTACCGTCGATCTTGTTGCCGACCCCGTTCGCGGCGTCGAACTGAATCCGGCGCATCCGCTAGCCATGTTCTTCGCGAAGGCTGCGACGCTGACGGTGCCTAATTCGGCACACGATCCTGACGACGAGAACAGCCCCGCCACCATTCCTGATCCTGTCGTCACAGCCCAGGTCGCCCTGATGCAGGCGCAACTTGCCGGGTCGGAATACGACTGGCAGACGGCGCTGCGTCGCTACGGCATGACGAAAACGGAGGGAGAGAACCTGCTGATCGTCCCGCCGGAAGGCGTCGAGGCGGACATCACCATTATAGAGGTGGGCGCGGCCCCCGCCGCACCAGCGCAGCCATGATACCCAACACATTGCCAGACCAGGTGGCAGACATCTACGGCCGTCTGGCTGAGATCGAACGGCGCGCCCGCAACCGAAAGCGCACGGGCAAAATCGCGGAGGTCGGGACCGGCGAGAATGCCGGCAAGTACCGCGTCAATCTCGGCGAGCAAGGCGGCAAGCCGTATCTTTCGCCGTGGATGCGCCCCCGCACGCTGGGTGCCGGTGGCGTCAAGATCGACGTCATCTTGTCTGTCGGAGAACAGGTCGACGTGCATTCCGAAAGCGGCGATCTTGCCGACGCGACAATCGACCTGTCGACGTACAGCGAGGAAAATGCCCGCGAGAACGCCGATGTCCCGTTTCACATCAAGATCGGGGACACGGTGATTGGGGCGAGCGGTGACGCTATCTCTATGAACGGGGCCACCATGACGCTGACGGCGTCGAGTGGGCATCTGACCTGATGCCGCGGATTGTTCGGCTCGGCGACACTGGGACGCACGGCGGCGCGGTCATTACATCCGCGTCCAAGTGGAAGTGCGAAGGCAAGTTGATCGCCAGGAAGGGTGATCTCTATGCATGCCCCATCCACGGAATCAACCCGATCGTGCAGGGTTCCAGCCGATGGAAATGCGAGAACGCTGATATTGCGCGGCACGGAGACGCGACCGCGTGCGGAGCTTCTTTGATATCTGGCGCGTCCAAATGGGAATGCGCCTGATCGGAGTGAACGAATGAAACTCTACACGACCAGGCGCGACTGCGAGGTCGCCGGCCATTGGCGCACGACCGGCGTGCCATTTTCGCTGACCGACGAGCAGGCCGCCGAGCTGACGCCACCGCGCGGCAGTGTTGTCGCACCGTATGTCCCGGCGCCGGAGAAGGAAAAGCCCCATGCGAGACTCGGCAGGAATAAGCGCCGTAACCGGAAGACCGCTCACTGACTGGGAGCACACTAACCAGTCGATCGGCAAGGTCATCCAGACTGCCATTGGTTCGCGGGTGATGCGTCGAACGTTCGGTTCCGACCTGCCCGATCTCGTCGACACGAAGATGATCCGCAAGAACATCCTGGCCGTCTATTCGGCCGCCGCCGCGGCGATCGACACTTGGGAGCCGCGGTTCCGGATGCGCACGGGGGCGGTTCGCTCGGTCGGGGCCGACGGCAAGATCGGCCTTGTGATTTCCGGCACCTATTTTCCGCGCGGGCATCTGGGTGACTACAGCGTCGCCGAGGACAAGGTCGCGCGCGTCGCACTAACGATTTAGCAGTATGGAGGGCGACATGGTCGACCTATCGACGTTGCCTACTCCGCAGGTCATTGAGGAGCTGGATTACGAGGCGATCGTCGCGCGCCAGAAGCAGACGTTCCAAGATTTGTGGGGGGCGGTGCGCCTTGCCAATCCTGACGCGGGCCTTCCGGCCTATGACGTGCAGATGCTCGAAACCGATCCGGCGATGATCATCATTCAGGAGAATGCCTATAGGGAGATGCTGGAGCGGGCGCGCATCAATGATGCTGCGCGGGCAAACCTGCTTGGCTATGCCACAGGCAACGACCTCGACAACCTTGCCGCTGATCACGGCGTCACCCGCCTGACAGGTGAATCCGACAAGGCGTTGCGCGAGCGCATCGTGCTTGCCGACCAAGGCAGATCAACAGCCGGGCCGGAGGAGTGGTACAAGTTCCACGCGCGGTCGGTCGATGCTGATGTCCGCGATGTGGCCGTCTATCGGCCAGGAACGGGCCCTGAGATCGAAGTCGCCATCCTGACAACGAGTAATGGCGGAACGCCAGGCGCACCGCTGCTGGCCTCTGTGCTGGCGGCCCTAAGCGTGCCCGACGTGCGATCCGTCAACGACGTGATCTCCGTGGTGCCGGCAGTCAAGACAATCGTCAACGTCACGGCAAGCATCTGGCTCCTGCCGGAGGCGCCCATGTCTGTCTTCGATGGTCTCGAGCAGACGCTCCGTGACGCCTTGGACAACGAGGGCGGCATCGGCTTCGACGTGAATACGTCGTGGATCATCTCGCGCCTTATGGCTGCCGGCGCAGCGAAGGTGACGCTGACCGCTCCGGCTGCTGACGTCGTCATGGACAAGTTCAGCGCGGCGGCGTTCGGAACTGTGAACCTGACCTATATGGGGAGGCTTCGGTAATGGTTGCTTCCATCTTGCCATCCAATAGCACCGCTTTTGAGTTGGCTCTGGAAGAGGCAACCGACATCGAGGCGCAGGTCGGCCCGTCGATCGACGCCATCCACGGCCTCAAATATGCGCGGCCGCTCAACATCACAGTCGCGCCGTGGCTCGTGAATGAATACGGCCTTGGCCCGATTTCGGAGTTCTTCGATACCGTCGAAGACCTGATTGACGAAGGCCGTGTTTGGCAGCGCCTCCGCGGTACGCCGCAAGCTATCACGACGTCGCTTTCGTGGATCGACTACGACGCCATCGACATTGAGGACCAGGTTAAAGGCCGCCGGCGCTGGCACATCTACCAGATCGAAATGGGCGAGCTGCCTGGCGTTGACGAAATAGCGCGCCTGACCAATGCCGAATACCTGGCTGACCTGTCCGACCCTGCGCGCTCGTTCTTCTGGCGCGGCTACTATGGCTATGACGTTCGCGGCCATGTATATGGCCGGTCCCGCTGGGGCCGGTCGATCTGGGGCGATAGCTCAGGCGTCCGGATTGCGGGCGGCAAGGTCAAGTGGTCGCACGGGCGGTCGCACGAAGTGGATGCGGATGCAGAAGCTGGCGTAGCCGCCGCGCTCGGAGTCGAGTTCACCGACGGCGATGACGTCACATGGCTTGGCTCCCTGACCTGGCGCGCGCCGGGACTGACCTGGGGCGGTGTTTCAGACGCTCGCGTTCTTAAGTCATGGCTCATGATCCAGAAGAGTGCCCATATCGGGCTTTTCGATGCTGGCGGCGACCCGATCGGTTATGCCCGCGTTGTGCGCGCCGTTCAGGATATCACCAACTACGGAGACGCGAACGACACGGTTGTTCTCGCTTATGACGCGACGATCGGCTTTGGCGTAGCGTCCGGCGAGGTTGCCTCTGCTGCCGTCGTGTTTGGCGGCGTGGCTGATGGCGTTGCGCCTTTCAAGACCTGGCTTTCTCCAGACCAGATAGACTTTCCCGATGGCGAGATTCGCGTGGGGGAGTCGCCGCTTCCCTTCACGTTCTTGGAAACAGTGCGCGAGCGCATTGTCATCAATCTCACCATCTGAGGTCAATATGACAACTCATGTCTTTGATCCGGTCGCACGGCCGGATCTTGCGAAGATTCGCGACCGTATTTCCGAGCGCCCGAACAATGACCGCGTCTACCTGGGCGAGGGAGACCTTTCGCAGGCGGCCGACCTGAATGAGGCATTCTCGATCGAAGCGCGCAAGCGCAAAGGCATCGGCGACCTGATCGCCCGTGACGGCGACCGCCTCGACGGCGCGGACGTGCTCGTCAACATCGACGCCGGAACTGTCACCATCACTGCCGGAGAACTCTATATCGACGGCGCGCGCCGTGAGGTTCCCGAAGGCACTCTCACCTCCGTCCCGATGACCGGTGATGTGAAAATCGGCGTTCGCTCGACCACGACCATCGTGACGGCTGACGACGACGACATCTATCTCGGGCTGGTCGCTGCGGCCGAGGAAAGCTACGGCGAGCCGGGTGGTGTGCGGACGGTGGTCAGCTTCACGTGGGCTTTTGATGGCGACGGTGGCGCTGGCCAGTTCTATCCGTATCTCCTGCTTCGCGACGGTGTGATTGTTTCTCAGGACGCCCCGCCGACCCTGTCCGGGATACAGCAGCAGATCGCGGCCTACGACTACGACGCCCACGAGAACTATGTCGTTCGCGGGTGCACGGTCTCGCCGCTTGGTCTTGAGGCGGGTAAACAGGTTTTCGCGATCTCCGAGGGCCGCGCCAATATCATGGGTTTCAAGCGGACCCGTCCGACGGCGTCGAGATTCAGCGAAACCGAAACGCCCAGCACGGGCACGATTGACGCCGAACCGCACAACTTCGACGACGGTGGCAGCGGCACTGCGGTGATTACCGTTCGCCGGCCGCCGATATCCGCAGTGACGTCGGCTATTATCACGAAAGAGCGCACGGTCACGATCACAAAGGGCGTGACTGACGGCGCGGACGTGCTGCCTGATGACGGCGTGACGTCGATCATTAAGGTGGTGCAGGGCGCCACGACCTACACGCAGGGCGTTGACTACCAGCGCAACGGGGATTCGGTCGACTGGCTGTCTGGCGGCATCGAGCCGGCGACGTCTTCGTCCTACGACGTGACGTATCGCTATCTGGATGCGGTAACGCCGACGGCCGTAACGGCCACCACGATTTCGGTTGCGGGCGGCGTCACTGGCCAGCCAGTGTTTCTCGGTTACACGAACAAGCTGCCGCGGACTGACAGGATATGCCTCGATGCTGACGGCAATGTCGTCTACCTCAAAGGTCTTTCAGCGCCGTCGCAGCCGCAGCCGCCGCAGGTTCCCAAAACCCTGCTATCGCTGGCAACGATCTACAATGACTGGTTCGGCACGCCGACGGTCATCAACGATTCGATCCGGGCTTATCCGTTCTCTGCGATCGACCGCATGTATAACAACGTGCTGGACCTGTTCAATCAGGTGTCGCTACAGAAGCAGAAGATCGACATCACGGCACGCGCTCCGGCGGAAACGACTGGCATTTTCAGCGACCCGTTGCTGAATGACGACTATCGTGATGCCGGGGAAACGCAGAACGGGGCCGTATTCAATGGATCGTTCCAGATCCCGATCACCGCGGCATTTCAACAGATCGATGCGGGCACACCGCTCTTCCTGCCATATAGCGAAGAAACAGTTGTAAGCCAGGAACTGGTTTCTGGTTGCGTGAAGATCAACCCCTACCAGTCGTTCGCTCCGCTGCCGGCGATCCTTCGGATTGTCCCGTCGGAAGACTTCTGGACGGAGCAGCAGACAGTCTGGCTCTCCGAGCAGACGCAGATCTTCGGCTCGGGCAATAGGGAGCGGGTGACGCGGACGGAAGTCCTGCAGAACGTGCGAACGCAGCCTATTCGCTTCCTGCGCCAGATTGCTGTCAACTTCACTATCAGCCAATTTGGCCCGGGTGAGACGCTCGCCGAACTGACGTTCGACGGCGTAAACGTTAATCCGGGCGGCTTGGTCGCAAACGGCAGCGGCGTCATCACGGGATCGTTCACGATACCGGCAGGCGTCACTTCCGGCGCGAAGAGCGTTCGGGCAGTTGGCGGTTCCGGCACGGTGTGTTCCGCGACCTTCACGGGTGAGGGGCGCCTGGAGACGATTGAACTCCAGCGCAACACGACCGTGCAGCGCTTCCAGACAGGTGGCGTGACCAGCGGCGGCCGTGGTAGCGGCGCGGACGGTTCGCGCGGCCTCGACCCGCAGGCGCAAAGCTTCAGCTTCACGCAGGGGCGGCATGTCAGCAGCGTCGATATCAAGTTCTGCGCCATTGGCGACCGCACGCAGCCAGTGATCCTGGAGTTTGTGACGGTCGACAACGGCTTCCCGACGACGGAAGTCATTGCCCAGACCGAAGTGGACATGCAGTCGGTGCTGACCGGCACATGGACGAACTTTGCGTTTCCTGTGCCGTTCTACCTGCCGCCGGACCAGATGTTCGCGTTTGTGGTCAAGACCAACGACCCTGACCACTCGATAAGCGTGGCCGATCGCGGTGCTTTCGATGCCGTGAAGCAGCAGTGGATTGCGGCGCAGCCCTATACGGTTGGTACGCGGTTTAGCTCGAGCAATGCGATTAGCTGGACGATCCACCAGGATTCGGACATCACGTTCAAGATCAACTGCGCTCGGTTCGGCCCCACGACGCGAACGGTCGACCTCGGCACCTATGCCGTGACCGACGTTTCGGACGTCATCATTCGCGGCAACGTATTCCTGCCCACTGAGGCAACTTCGGTTGTCTTCGAACTGGTCTTCGGGACGGAAACGCCCGTTCGGGTTCTACCCGATCAGGTGTGGGAAAGAACGTCGTTCTTCACTGGCAACCTGACTGTGCGGGCCATCCTGACGGGCGGCGCGCTGGTTACGCCGGTTGTGGCGCGGGACATCCTTGCTGTGCTCGGAACGATGCAGGCCGATGGCGTCTATGTGAGCCGCGCGTTCACGTTCGGCGCCGACGTGCAACTCGACGTTATCGCCTCGACGAAACTGCCGGTTGGATCGTCTTTGACTGTTGAGGTCGATGCAATCGACGACAGCTGGTCGGCGGTTTCGCAGATTTCAGCCTCCCCGATCGATATGGGCTTCATCGAGCGCTCATACCGCGAGGCAAGTGTCGCTGCTCCGACGGGCGGGCGGCTGCGGTTGACGCTGACTGGTACGCCGGCAGCACGGCCTTCCGTTGCCGACTTGCGGGCCTTCACGTCCTAGCGCTTTAGGGAATCTATCAAATGGTGACTGAAAACACGACCCCTAACCGCGGGTATCAAGAGCCTGCGGTTGGAAATACGCTTGAGGTGGACGTGGGGCGGTTGATTGCCGCCCTGCGCGCCATCGACACGGATATGGCTTCCGTGTTGGCTGCCGTCGTAGCCAAGGCTGGTCTGGCGTCTCCGGCATTTACCGGCACGCCGACCGCACCGACGGCCGCGCCGGGCACGGATAGCGGGCAACTGGCGACGACGGCATTTGTGAAGGCGGCTGTTGCTGCGCTGGTTGGGCTGGCGCCAGAGGCGCTGGACACGATCGAGGAACTTGCAGCGGCATCGGAGAGCAATAGCGATCTCATCGACCTGCTGGAGGCGGCTGTTGCTCTGAAGGCCGATGCTGCCACGACGACTGCATCGCTGGCCGGGAAGGAAGATCTTCTTTCGGCCGCGACGTCCGACAACACGCTCGATGATACAGATGAGGTCGTTTACCTCACTGGCACGACACGCAAGCGGGGCACGCTGGCCGGCCTCATCACCAGCATCTTCAAGACTACCCGCAAGATCGCGAACGCGAATTTCGACACGTCGCTTCGGCTGTGGGACACGACGGACAACTCCAAGGGACTGTCGTTCGACCTGACCGGCATCGCGACCGGCCAGACGCGCAAGGTGACGATGCCTGATGCGGATGTCACGCTGGCTGATGTTCTAAGGATCATTTCGATAGGTCAGGCATGGCAAGCTGTCAGCCGAACCATAAATACGTCCTATCAGAACACCACAGGTCGAGCGATAGCAGTTAGCTACTATGGTGCTAGTACCTGTGTGCTTCAGGTTTCAACCGATAATGCTACCTGGGTAGACCTCGTATCAACCTCGTTCACCGCTACGAACGCGATTATTCCACCTGGGCACTACTACCGATTTAGTGGGGGAACGCTCAGCTTTGTGAGGGAGCTGCGATGATGGAGCACGGATTTCATCACCCTAATCTTGGGTACTGGCAGGCCATCGACGGCAATGCCGATGATCTGCTCGCGGGATATCCTGAAGGAACAATTCAAGTGCCCCTCAAGCCCGGTGCGGATTATGAATGGCAGGACGGTGACTGGGTCTACGTCGCACCTCCGCCTGCGCCCCCGCCCGAGGAAATCTCCCGTCGCCAGTTCTGCCAAGGGCTCGCCGTCGCGGGAATGATCACCAAGCCGGAGGCGATTGCCTTCATTCAGGGGGCGGCGCTTCCCGCAGCGATGCAGGCCATCGTTGACGGCATGGTGGATGAAGACGCCGCCTTCGAAGCGACCATGCTTCTCCTCGGCGCTGGCTCGTTCTTCCGCTCGCACCCGCTCGTGCTGATCTTCGCCATGGCGCAGTCCATGACCGAAACCCAAGTAGATGACTTCTGGAGGCTGTGCGCCTCTCTCTGAATCTCTGGCCCCAAGGAAAACCCCATTGGCCGCCCCCGCGCTATAGGCGTCGGTGCGCCACCCACAAACGACCTAATCATTCTAAAGGAGGCCGCATTGGCTGACCTATCGTACTTCCATGGCGTGAACCTTGGGGAAAGCCCTGACACGCCATCGCTTCTGCGCGTCCAGAATTTCGGTGTGACGTTCATCAACGGCACGGCGGATGACGCAGATGCGGCGGCTTTCCCGCTGAACACTCCGACGCTCGTTACCTCGACGGCAGCCGCTGCACTGCTTGGCTCTGCCGGGACGCTGCTTGCTGACGTCCTGACCGTGATGGGTGAGGGTGGTTCCACCGTCATCGTGAACCGGGTCGAGGACGACGAAGACCCGGAAGTCGTGCAGGCCAACCTTATTGGCGACGCGGCCGCTCGCACCGGCCTCTATGCCGCACTGCGCGCCAAGTCGCTGCTGGGTGTCCAGCCGCGCGTACTGATCACGGCCGGCGACACGGGTGCCTACATCGAGGATGGCGTGCTGTCTGTCACCGTGACGGATGGCGGCGCGGATTACACCTCTGCGCCTTCCGTGGCGTTCTCCGGCGGCGGTGATGCCGCGGCGGCGGCCACCGTCAATAAGCACAAGGTCAAGTCGCTCACCATCACCAATGCTGGCGCCGACTACGCGACGGCTCCGACGATCGCGATTGCGCCCCCCCCGGCCGGTGGTGTTCAGGCAACGGCTACCGCCACTGTTGCGGCCGGCGAAATCACTGCCATCACGATGACTAACAAGGGCTCCGGCTATGTCGATGCTCCGGCTGTCACGATCTCCGGTGGTGGCGGTTCTGGCGCGATCCTGACGGCCGTACTGGGCGGCCCGGTGACTGGCGTTACCGTTTCCGAGCCGGGTGAAGGTTACGTATCCGCGCCTACGGTCAGCTTTTCCGGCGGTGGTGGTTCCGGCGCTGCTGCGGTTGCCAACCTCGGCGACGTCACCAGCCCATTCGTTTCGGCCCTCGCGACCATCTGCCCGCAGATCCGCGCGCGTGCCTATATCCACGGCCCGAACTCGACCAACGCAGAGGCCGTCCGCTTCCGCAACACGGTTAACAGCGACCGCATCCTGATCATCGACCCCAAGGGTATCAAGAACGTCAACGGCACGCCCGTGACGGTTCCGATTGCTCCGGTCTTTGCAGGTGTTCGCGCACGCGTCGTTGCGTCTCCGGAAGGTGTGTCCGGCTCGGTATCGAACAAGATCATCCGCACGCTCGACGGCGTGGCGCGCACGATCCAGTACCCGGTTGACAGCAACTACCTCAACGAGCGGCAGATTTCGACCGTCATCAACGAGCGTGGCGGCCTGCGCACCTGGGGCTCGCGCCTCGCGACGGATGCCGAAATCTGGCAGTTCGACAGCGTGCGCGCCACGGCCGACATGATCAACGAAGCGCTGGAAGACCTGTACTTCGCCTACGTCGACCGCAAGCTGACCAAGGCCAACCTGAAGATGATGATCGAAGACGGCAACGCCGCGCTTCGCGTCTTCCAGAAGAACGACGACATTCTCGGCGGCCGCGTCTGGCTGTCCGACCTGAACGAGCCGACGGTCAATGCCAACGGCAAGGTGTTCCTGAACGTCGAGTTCGAGCCGGTCGGGATCATGGAACAGATCAACATCACGACCCACCGCAACATTCTCTACTACCAGCTGCTGCTGGATGAGGTGCGCGGCGCGATCGAGAACGGCCCCCTGACGCTCGCCGTCTAATCACAAGGAATACACGATGAGCAATCTTCCGCGCTACCTCCTGCGCAACTGCATGCTGTGGGCCGATCGCGAATCCAAACTCGGTCAGATCGGGGACATCACGCCCCCGGTCCCGCAGGCCAAGCTCGAGGAGCTTCGCAACGCCGGCATGATCAAGCCGCGCGAAGTCTCCATGGGTTTCGAGAAGCTGGAATTCAGCTTCAAGATGCCCGGCCTCGATCCGCAGATCCTCAAGCTGTTCGGTCTCAAAGCCGGCACGGAAAACCTGTTCCTGATTACCGGCGCGCTGGTCGACGAAGACGGTGTCGAGCACTCGGCCGTCATGACGATCCGCGGCTTTCTCAAGCAGGCCGATCCGGGCAACTGGAAGCCGGGCGACATGGCGGAGAACGATTATTCGGTCTCGGTCAACTACTACAAGCTGGAAGTCGACGGCGACGAGCTGATCGAAATGGATGACTTCGATGTGAAAATCGGGGGCATCAGCCAGCATAGCGGCATGCGGAACTCGCTGCTTCTGTAGCCGCTAACTAGCCCGCGCGAATGCGGGCTTTTTCTTTCCCATATGAGGAGACCAGCATGACGACTGTCAAGCTTTCGAAGCCCGTTGAGCACAACGGCAAGATTTATGACGAGTTCTCGTTCCGCGAAGCCGAAGTCGGCGACCTGATGATTGCCGACGCCGTGAAGGGCGAGATGTCCAAGATCATCGCTGTTCTGGCGTCCATGGCCGACGTACCGCTTCCCGCCTTCCGGAAGGTCAAGTCTCGCGACCTGAACGCCATCATGGCGGCTACGAAGGACCTCCTGGGGGAGGAGCCGCCGGTCACGACTGGCGCCTGATCGTGAGCGTTATCGCTCGCGAACTCAAGCAGGACGTGGACCGGCTCGAAAAGTGGCCGCCCGATAAGGCTCTGGCCTACTTCGACAAAGCAATGGAACTCCGTCGCCTGTTCGGCGGCGGCATGTAGCGCGAGGGCAGAATGGCCGTCTTGAAATCAAGCCTTATCCTCTCGCTCATCGACAACGTGTCTGGCCGGGCGAAGGGCATCAACAGCGCGCTCGGCAGCCTCCAGCGCGGGCACGCGTCCTTCCTCGGAATGGCAGGCCGTCTTGCCGCGTTCGGTGGCGCCTATGTGGGCGTCACGCAGGGCATCGGCGGGACGGTCGGGGCTGCGCTGGAGTTTGAGTCTGCCTTCGCCGACGTCCGCAAGGTGCTGGACGCGAATGAAGAGCAGATGGCGAACGTTCGCCGCTCTATCATCGCCATGTCGAAGGAACTGCCGATTGCGGCAAGCGGCATTGCCGAGATTTACGCGGCGGCCGGCCAGGCAAACATCCCTCTGGCGGAGATCACAAAATTCAGCGAGATGGTCGCGAAGGTGTCGACGGCATGGGACGTTCCCGTTGCCGAGACCGGCCAGGCGCTCGCAGAGATCAAGAACCAGCTGAACCTCGGCGTGAACGAGGTCGGCCTGTTCGCCGACAGCCTTAACCACCTGTCGAACAACACGGCGGCCAATGCGCCGCGTCTTCTGGAATACACGAAGCGCGTAGCGGCAACCGGCGAGATGTTCGGCTTCTCGGCACAGGAGACGCTGGCATTCGGTGGTGCCATGATTTCGTCCGGCGGCGAGGCGGAAGTGGCGGCAACGTCGTTCCGCAACATGGGCCGCGCGCTCACGATCGGCACGCGGGCGACAAAAACGCACAATACAGCCTTCAAGCGCCTTGGCCTCGACGCGGTGAAGACCGCAAAGTCGATGCAGAAGAACGCGCTGAAGACGACGCTGGACGTCATTGACCGCATCCAGGCTCTTCCGGAATGGGAGCGGATATCGATCGCCTCGGCGCTGTTCGGCGACGAAGCGCGCGCGCTGATGCCCGTCATCAACAATGCCACGGAGCTGCGGCGCCAGCTCGGCCTTGTGGGTGATGAAGCGAACTACGCCGGTAGCGCGTTCAAGGAATACACGATACGCGCCAGCACGGTCGGCAACGTGTTGCAGATCCTGAAGAACAAGTTCGCCGACTTCTTCCGAAGCATGGGCGACGACATGCTGCCCGGCATCAAGGACGCAGCGCTCGGCATCGGCGATATCCTGGATACCATGGGCGAGCGCGCCACCATCTTCGACAAGATGGGCACCGCGATGCAGGCGTTCCTGCAGGGTTTTGGCGTCGACAGCGGCATTCGTGAGACGATCAACGACCTTGGAGACCTGCTGTTCGGCAAGGCGGATGGTTCGGCTTCGGCTGATCAGTTGGGCCGGATCTTTGCCAAGTTCAAGGAATACGGCGCGTCCGTCCGCGAATTGTCCGACGCGATCCGCAACAATCCTATCGCCCAGTTTCTAGGTGAGCTTGGGGCGGACGGTTTCAAGCTGATGCTTGCGGCGGTGGGGATTGGCCTTGTTGCGAGCTCGATCATGAAGCTGGCGAGAGCGATTGCCTTCCTGACGGGTATCACGACGGCTGTCGGGATATTGAAGACGCTTGGGAGAATCGGCGGCATCATTGGTGGCGGAGCCGCGGGCGCAGCTGGAGCCGGAAGTGCTGCTGCCGGTGGCGCAGCGACGGGCGGTGGTATAGCCGCTACGCTTGGCGCCGCATGGAAGTACATCAAGGGCCTTGGCGTTGGAACGGTGATCGGCTCTACGCCGCAGCTGCTTTCCGAGACGCCAGGCGATACCTTTGAAAAGCAGGTAGAGAACCAGGCGAAGTTCAAGGCGTTCCTTGAGCGCATGCTGGGCTGGGACAAACCAACCCCAACCGCAGAGACCGTCGACGCTCAGATGACATCTCAACGCGGCACGCAGGTTAATCCGCTTCAGCAGGCGGTCGACAACAGCCGCAGCCCGGTCATCATCGACTCGAGCAGCATCGCCGCAATGACGCAGCCGAGCGGCGTGCAGCAGGTGGCGGTGACGAATCCGCAGCCGGTCTCGGTGAACGTGAGCAACGTGTTCAACATCACGGGCGTGACGTCGCCGGAAAGCGCGGCGGACGCAGCAGCATCGCGGATGGGGCAGGCGGCAAAGGCTGCCGTGGAATCCAGCTTTAGCGGCGGCGGCGGCTTTTAAGTTGTGAGGAGCGCGGCAATGCAATACAAGATCGCAATGACTCGTTTGCTTGCCGCGCTCATCATAATCTTTGCCACACCCGCCATCGCACAGACGATGGAGGGCCGCGCCTCAGTGATTGATGGAGACACTATCGAGATCAGCGGCGAACGGATCAGGCTCAACGGCGTTGACGCACCTGAAAGCTGGCAGCGTTGCGCTGACGAGGGCGGCAAGGAGTACCGCTGCGGCAAAGATGCAGCATTCGCGCTTGACGACTGGCTTGCCGCGTCACGGCCAACTCGCTGTGAGTTCGTGGAGCGCGATCGTTATGGACGGATGGTTGGTAACTGCTTCCGTGCCGATGGTGCCTCTGTGGGGGAATGGCTCGTTCGAAGCGGATGGGCGGTTGACTGGGTGCGGTATAGCGGCGGCGAGTTTGCGGATGCGCAGGATGATGCGCGTCGCAACGGGCGCGGGATTTGGCGTGGGGCTTTTGAGCAGCCCTGCGAGGCGAGGGCGAAGCGGGCCAAGCGGAAGGCGAGTTGTTAGTCCAGAATAATCCCGTACTTGCTAGCCAGCCTTTTCTGCGTCTCGCACGCCACTAGCCGCTCCGATGGCCCTACGTTTTTGAGCCGATAGGGCCTTCCACTCACCGCGAATTCGTATGTATTGCGAATGTCCAGCGCTGAGACAGCGAGGCGTGCTGCGACCGCTTCCGTCAGGCTCTTTTCACTGAGCGTATATCCGCAAACATCCGCCGACCCGACGATGTAGCCGACCTCCCTGGCCGCTCCTTGAGTCATGGGCTCTGCGGCGTCTGCCGGGCCGCATAGCGCAGCAGCAATAATCAGCGATGCGGCGAAAATCTCCCTCATAGCGCGAAAATACACCGAGCGGCGCCGCCGCGCAAGGAGCCCCCATGACCGTTTCTATGATGCTCGGAGGCTTTGCCTTCGAAGCGCGCGACAGGCTTGGCTACGAAGACGTGCAGCGCAAGGTGCAAACACCGTGGGCTCAGATCAAGGTCGCCCAGACGATGGATCAGCAGCAGTGGACCGGCCCGACTTCTGAAGAGGTGACGATTCGCGGCGTACTGTTCCCGCAGGAATACGGCGGCCAGGCGTCGCTCGACGGCATCATAGCCGCCGCGCAGGCAGGCACGCCCATGATGCTGGTTTCGGGCGACGACTACGAAGGCGTGATCCACGGGATGTTCACGGTGCACGGCATCGATGAGGACCGCAGCTACCACAACGCTGCCGGCGCCGCGCGCAAGAACAGCTACTCGATCACGCTCATGCGCTACGGCCAATCGGCTGCGGGCGGTGGCCTGTTCGCTCCGATCCTCAATCTGTTCGGGTGATTTGATGCCATCGACATACATCACTAAATCCGGGCAGACCGTAGATCTGGTGTGCCTGGATTTCTACGGCCGCACTCGGTCGACCACCGAAATCGTCCTAGACGCAAACCCCGGCATCGCTGCCCTTGGCCCGGTTTTACCGATCGGCACTATCCTTCTCATGCCTGACATCGATACGCGGCCGGCGGCGCGCGAACTGGTGAAACTCTGGGAGTAGCCAATGAAGCCCAGAATTGAAATCACGATCGACGGCCAGCCGGTTGCCGGCGCTTTCTATGAGCGGCTGGTATCCGTCAGCGTCACCGACAAGGAGGGCGTGAAGGCTGACACCTTCGACATGGAGTTGAACGACGGCCCGCCGCAGTTTCTCGCCATTCCCCGCAAGGGGGCGATCGTCGACATCCGCATCGGCTACGGCACGACCCGGTCTCTTGGCCGCTTTACCGTCGATAAAGTGACGCCGAAATGCCTGCCGTACTCCATGACAATCGGTGGCAAGTCCGCGGATCTTCGAAACGGCAAGCTCAAGGAGAAGCAGGAGCGGCACTGGGACAAGAAGAAGCTCAAGGACGTGGTGTCCGAGATCGCCGGGGAGAGCGGGCTGTCCGCGTCCGTAGATTCCGAGATCGGCGACTTTGAATACGAGTGGATCGGCCAGCAGGACGAAACCAACCTTGAGTTCATGCGGCGCCTCGAGCGTCGGCATAATGCGCTGTTCGCCATCAAAGACGGCAAGATGGTCTTCGCCAAGCGTGGCTCCGGTCTTTCTTCGACAGGGACCTTTGCCGGCACAGTCATCGTCACGCCTAACATGATAGTGCAGGGCTCGTGCTCTTTCGAGGCCAACGACCGCACGAAGTACAGCAAGGTGGTCGCCTACCACCAGGACAAGGACAAGGCCGAGCGCGTCGAGATCGAGGCGGAAGGTGATGAAGACGGCGACAGCGTCTACCGCATCCCTGAGCCGTATTCATCGCTGGAAGAGGCCGACAAGGCTGCTCAGGCGAAGGCGCGGGAGCTCAAGCGCGGCGAGGGCTCCGCATCCGTCACCGTTATCGGCGACACTGCCATAACCGCCGGCTCAGCGCTCCTGTTCAAGGGCGTGCGTCCCGGACTGGATGACGTGCCCTATGTCATCGACACGGCGACCCACAAGTACGACAAGTCGGGCGGCTACACGACCGCGATTAGCGCCAAGCTTTACGACGGCAAATCCGGTAAGGGCGGCAAGGCTCCGGCGCAGGGCGGCGCGGCAGGCGGCGGCACGAAGACCGTCGGCGAGACCGGGACTGTCGCGAAGGACTCGCCGGCCGGCACGCCAGCGACCCCAGACGGCTGGTCGCAGTATCAGCGCAACGGGCTGACGGACGCGAATTAGGCCTCCGGCACAATCTGAAGGACCACAACATGATTACCGCAAACGACCTGCGAGCGATCGCGGGAACGACGAAGCGCGTGCAGATGCACGACGACCTCGCGGCTACATTCAATAAGTACGCCGCCTCCTACGGCGTGAACAGCCAGAAGCGCATTGCCGAGTTTATGGCGAATGTCTCGCACGAGACGGGCGGCTTCACGAAGCTGTCAGAGAACCTGAACTACTCGGTCGACGGCCTGCTCAAGACCTTCGGACGCCATCGCATCAGCACCGCTGACGCCAACCGCCTCGGTCGATCCGGCAAGCGTGCGGCCGACCAGAAGGCAATCGCCAACAAGATCTACGGCGGCGACTGGGGGCGCACCAACCTCGGCAACACTCAGCCGAACGACGGCTGGGATTATCGAGGCTCCGGCCCAGGTCAGGTGACTGGTCGCGCCAACTTCGCCAAGGTCGAGAAGGAAAGTGGCCTTCCTGTCGTTGCCAATCCGGACCTGCTTCGCCAGGCGGATAGCGGGATGAAAGCGGCGCTTATCCTCTGGCAGAAATGGGGCCTGAACGAAATGGCTGACGCCGGCCAGACGACCGCCATCCGCAAGCGGTGGAACGGCGGCAGCCTTGGCCTCGCCGAGGTGAAGGAAGCGCGTGGTCGGGCAATGAAACTCAATCTCACCGTTCCCACCGCCGCACCGACACCAATTCCAGCCGCCCCGCCACCCAGCGCCACGCCGACCAAGAAGGCTGGCTGGGTCGAGGTGCTGACGGCGTTCATCATCGCACTTTTTCCGGGACGCTCGAAATGACCGTATGGCTTCGCATTCTTCTCTACGTCGTCGCCGGCTGGCTGTATGGCTCCGGCTACATCGGTGACGAGGTGAAAGAACTCCTCACTGCCGACCCCGCCGTGGCTGCCTCGATCGAGGCCGGCATCAGCGCTGCGATCGCCTCCGTGCCGATTGCCTGGTGGCAGTGGGCCAAGCGCAAGGGCTGGGCAACGTGATCCAGCTTATCCTGAAATGGCTCGGTGGCGATCTCGCCACCGCCCTCACGCGCGCCTACGAGCTCAAGCTCAACGCCGCCAATGACTCAGAGCGCATCAAGGCCGATGTGTCCATCAAGGCGATCGAGGCCCAGATGGCGGCGCAAGCCTCCAGCGCGGCTGTCGTGCGCGAGGGCATGCAGCACAAGGCATTCTGGATTCCGTGGCTCATCGCCGCCGTGCCGACTGCGGCATGGTTCGGCTGGGGCATGACGGACTCGCTTTTCAACGGCACCCTGCCGGACGTTGCGGCGCTCCCGCCGCAGCTCAAGGAATATGCGGACATCGTGTTCGCGAACATCTTCTATGTAGGCGGTGGTGTTGCCGGCGCTCAGTTGATCGCGAAGGCGATTGGAGGCAGGAAATGACAGCAGAACTATGGGCGCAACTTGTCGGCGGGATTGGCTTCTTCATTCTCGTGTCCGGAACGCTCTGGGGCATCTGGTGGCGGATTGAGGGGAGAGTGGACAAAGCCAAAACGGAAGCCTCCGGCATGGCCGCCGCTGCAAACGCTCTCGCCACGCTGACGCGGCAGGAGCTTGCCGATCACAAGCTGCATACCGCCGAGACCTACGTCACCAAGGCCGGGATGCAGGAACAGACGTCGCAGATCATGCGGGCAATCGAAGGGGTCGGCAACAGGATCGACGGGCTCGGCGAGCGGCTTGATAGGCTTTACGAGGCAAGGCCTGCGCGGCGGTCGGGCTAACAGGCGCGCTTGTCCATCATCATTATATAAAATATGATTCTTGGAATACGTGTTTCTGGCGCTTTAACTCTCGCGAACAAATACCCCAGCCTCTTCCGCCGCCTTTAGGAACGCTTGCCGGGCTTCCTCGTGATCGATCCCGCCCTCCAGTGCCGCGAGGCACTTCCGTTGCGCCGTATCCCACGCCGACCCTTCGTCGACCGGCCAGTCTTCGAGCAGAACGCGCGCCGCTTCAGCCGTGCTTGAGATCGTCCGGTACATGCCGAGTGTCATGGTTTCGAAGGTGACTGGTCTGGTCCAGTAGCCGCGGCTCATGCGCGCCTCACGCTATACAAAGCGCCCCGCACGAGGCGGGGCAAGAAGCTGAACCACCGGGAGTGGTGAACGTGAAACGGACACAGGGGTGAATTGTTCCGTTGACGATTGGCGCCGCCGTTCATCGTTCGTATATATCGATGGAAATCTTGAGCTAGCGCAGCATTTCTGCCGCATCGAGCATGGTGTCAGCGAGCTTATCATCAGGGACGAATCCACCAGCGAAGATTCCTGAAGGTCGTCCCCGCCGGTCTTGAATCCAGGCAGTCGAATCAATAGATTTCGAACCGGCGCTGCGAACCGGCGCTTTCCTTGTTGATCACCAACGTTTTCAGTGAGGTAGAAATGTTCTCCAAGATGTTTGATCGCCCGGTCTATCTGAAAGAGCGAAAGGATCTGGTGAGGGAAATCACCTGCGTTGAGGATGCCATCGACTTTCTGGAAGATTTTCCGGAGAGAGAGCGCGACGTGATTCACGACGCAACCCTTAAGACGTGCTACATGGCCCACGATGGACATAAGTCCCTTCGCGTAGCCCGCGATGCGATCCGCTCATTTGGGAAGAAAAGGGGCATCCTGGTGAAGGAGCCGGCAGTTCAGCCGTGGATGGTCAAGCCGTCTACCGGCGGCGGACGCGTCTCCCTCTAAGCCAAATGTCGAAGACGGGAGGTCGCGAATGCGGCCTCTCGCATATTCTGGGCTTCCAAACGGCACCCTTTCGGATCACAGTTCGCGCTCGGCATCGCCGTTCGCCAGAAGGGCCTTGAGTTCAGCCTCAAGCTTTTGCTGCTTTTCGATGTAAAAAGCCCACAGTGGGAGCGTTTGCGAGGTAACTCCCTTACCCTCGCCAATGAACTCAATCCGGTTGGAGATGCGTTCAAGTTCCCACCGGAGCCATTTCTCGCCCCTCATTCCCATTCCCCGCTTTCTGCGCATAATCGCGCACATTCCCAATCGGCTCAAATCTGAGCCGATCTCTCGAACTCCCTTACTCACCCGCAGCGGGCACGTTTAACCCTGTGGAGGCAATCTGCTGGGAAGGGTCCTCGCGAAATCTGCAGCCTCTTCGAAGCTGGTGAAATCCTCGCCGTATTGGCGATCGCTGTCATAGACCTTGAACACAGGTCCGGGCCGGATTTCAAAAACTCCGTACCCGTTCACTTCGTAAATCCGCGGTGCTTCTGCCATCGCGCGTCACTCCTCCGATTTGACTCCTTCCTCGTCGCCCTCGTCGGCGCGGAGATATCCTTGCCCGATCAACCAGTCTGTGGCGATGACCGCAAGCGCCTCCTCGCGCGTGATATCCTGCTCCAGTGCAAAGCGGTCCAAGGCGTCTTCGATCTCTGGCGCCAGCTTCATTTTCCCCTCCGTAAAAGCTCCCTTTTTCGTAGGCATGCTCCGATCAGAGCGAGTTGACGATTGGCTCCGGTCTCCCGCTATACGTCGCTTTGTTCACCTCGCGGCTCACCCTGCGCATTCGCATTTGTCCGTCGAGGTGGTGCGCCAGAATACCCTTGAGGTTTTCCTTCGGCGTATTTGAATTGAGCCAGCCATCGAACACATCCGGCTGGAGGATGATCGGCATCCGGTCATGAATCCGGCTTATGGGGGTGATCGAGGGTGCGGTGATGATTGTGCAACTCGTCACATCGAGCGTCGTGTTGTGCGCCCATAGGCCGGCGAAGGCGTAGGGAGCACCTCCGGGCATCTGGATCAGCCAGGGATCCTTGCCGCCGTCATCCCCTTTGGTCCACTCATAGAAGCCATCCGCCGGGATTAGGCAGCGCCTCATCCTGAACGCGTCGCGGAATGCTGGCGACCTGTCTATGGTTTCGATGCGGGCATTGAACATGGCCGCCTTCGGCATTTCCTTAGCCCAGTGGGGCACCAGCCACCACCGGCCGTCTTCGACGATCTGGTTCCCATCGCCATCGACCCGGATAAACGGGACAGTCTGTGTCGGTGCGATGTTGTAGCGCGCCTCGGTGTTCCTGATCAGGTACTTGTCGGTCAGGCGATAGAGAGCGACGAGCTCGCGCCAGGACATCATCTGTGTGAAGCGGCCGCACATGTTTCTCAGCTCCCATAGAACAGCCGCAGAAGTGGCGCGGCCAGCATCGATATTGCAAGAAGGGCGGAAAAGATCAGGATCAGAAGGAAGCTGGCATCCTGCTTCATCGCGGCTGTGCCTTGATGACCATGCCCGTCGTCCGCTGTGCGGCCAACTCGTTCATCATGCGATCATTGGCACACGCGGCGAGGATGTGATGGTCCGCCAAGGAAGCGATTGCCGTGCAAGCCTCGCCCTCACTCCATCCTGCCTGGGTGGCCTTTTCAATGAGCGACTGGAATTCCGCCTCAAGGTCCTCCTCGCAGCGAAGGATCCTGTCCTCAGCGCAAACGGTGCGATGCGGGCCTGTGAGCGCCATGCTTGCTCCTCCACCACCGGGAGAATAGTGCACGGCCTTCAGGCCGGCAAGGTGCCGTCCGGTTTCGGTTTTCCATACTCCTGCTCGAAAGCCCGCGCCCACCAGCCCCCGGGATTGTTGGCGGGCATCGCCGGAAGAGCGACCAGCCGATACTTTCGATCGACCGCCTCAAAAACCTGCTTGGCGATTTCGTGGCGGATTTCTGTATCGCCTTTGGCAAGGAGGACACGTTGAGAGATAGGCACGGCGATGAGGGCTTCCCGGACTGTCGGCTCCACGATCTGCCACTGGTTGGTCTCCTCGCCCGAGAAAACGGCGAAGGGGGCGAAACGCTGGGCCATCTGCGGGGCTATGGCATCAATGCCGACCACCTCCATTCTGCCTGCATGCGCCGCCGCCCGCCGAGACGAACTAATCCTGGCGTAATACTGGAGTTCGAATTTTGGCGTTACCGCCAGCGCAACGCCTAGCGAGACCAGGACTGATTCTCGTGCGCGCGCGTCCCTTCGGCTCATCGGATTGCCGCCTTCTTGCTGTTCCTCCATCCGATTCACTCCCGCTCGATCTTTGGACGCCAGCCGCGGGCGAATCCGTAGCTCATTGCCCTCCCGGCAAGCTCCAACTGCCAGCGCAGGTAGGCGCAATCCGCGAGGAGGGTGGCGACGGTGGCACGAGGATCTCCATCGTGCCAAGACAGCGCTTCATCTATTTCGTTTGGATTGTCGTTCTGTCTTTCGAGCGGGCGCACGTCGTCGTTCTCCTGTGTCGCTGCCACAGTCGGCGTAGAGATTGGGTTTTATGGTGGCGACCGGCAGCGCCGGTTTGTTCTTATTATGTTCCTGCTCTAGGCAGAGTCAACCAACTCAATGATGGGGGTATTCTACGGGTAGTTGTCGGAAGCCGGATAACGGGAGAGATCAGCAGGGGCTGGGGGTTGGTCCGCTGAACTCTCCCGGGCCGCATGCGATACGGCCGCGGCCAAAATGGGAAATATTAGCTGAACCGGAAGTGAATGTAGCGCGCACAAAAAAGCCCGCCGATGAGGGCGGGCTGAGGGGCAGGGCGTGTCGCGAATGTGCGATCCACCGAGGTCTTGTTTCGTCGTCTGGATTGTCAATGTCTGTAAGGTCATTGATTTCGGTGACGCAGAAAGCTTTTAAGCCTAAATATCTGAAATAACTAGATGTTTGGAAACATCTTATTTCGGGGGGTGATTTTTTCGCTTAGAAACCTCTCTAAACTGGACAGGAAAAGACGGGTATCACCGAAAAAGTTGGGATAGGCCTTTTGAAGATCCTTAATCGAGTCGACCGAAACTAGGACGGCTTGGTTTAGTGTGTCTCGAAACCTTAGTTCTGCGTCTGCATAGTCGTTCTTGGCTAGGTCAGACATTCTATTGGGGTATGATGTCATCTTGACTTCACTGGTGCTTGGCATGAGTTCAAGCAAGTACCAATAATCCTTTCCGTTCTTGTAGCCTTGGACCTGCCGTCCAATGCGCGCATAGGAACGAAGCATGTATGGGACGTTAAGTTCTGTTGAGAGATCGGATAACTCGTCTCGCAATTCAGAGGTCACCACAGGAGTGCCAGGAACAGGATGTTGCCGCTCATATAAGGCGTGAACGGAGCCCATGAGCGCAAAAAACCTCCGCCATTTGTCAGCGCCTGCGCCGAACTTGATGTTTTCGCCAGTGAACGCGTCGATAGTCTCTACAGCAGTCGCCCAAGAGTGCTGTAACTTAGTACGAACTTGCACCTCGATACGTAGATTATTCCACGGCGATGCTGTGGCTCTTCCAGCAAAGCGATAACGCATATGGATGCTTCGATAGCCATCTTCTTTCGGCTGATCGATGTAATTATCGAGTTTATATAACGTATGTTTGAGAGGCCTATCCACATAAATTCTAAGAACCTCTGCAAGGTTCTTCATGCCTCCTACTACAGCCCTGCAGCCGCCTACATCCTGCATTTGGGACATTTGCATTGTCGGCCTTCGGCGCAGCTTACGCAAAACGGACTCTAACCGCTTCAATCGCTGCGCGGTTATTGCGCTGGGATCAACGGAAAGCACTCGGTTGCGGAGTGTGGTGTTAAGTGCGTTGAGTGGGTAGCTATGTGAAGCACGCCAGTTTGATAGAAGCTGAAGTGCGGTAACCCAGTCATCCGTTGTGGTTCCGCTTGCAAAGAGACGTAAGCAGCTCTTGTCCAACTGATTCATTGAGCAGGAAGGCTTCTCGTAGGCCACGTTAAAACCCCGACATCTCGTTCACAACTCGACACACCGACGCGTTGCCCTTCACAGTCAAGCCGTCGTCACCGTCAATCAGCTTGCCCATTTCCCCTCCCAGGTATCAATGCGTCGCCCCCCTACGTCTGGCTACTCGCATGCCTTCGGCACTTCGACTGCGTACGTGACCTTCCCAACGCCTGCCGGCGCTTTTGGCACGAGATAAACCTTCAAGTCGCAGTCTTGCGCTCGGATTTCCCATTCGTGCGCGCCATCGTCGCGTGTGCCGGTGTTGGTGATGGCGCCAATAGGGGCCTGCCGTATGGCATCCCCAACGGCCGCGCTCGACAGGATCGTGGAAATCTGCTCACCGCTGTCATAGAAGCCGGAGAGGGCGGCCGATGCCGGCAGCGACAGGCCGAATATCAGAATGCTGGTGATGGCTGCAGTCTTGATCAATGGGTAGTTCCCTAACGTCTGGCGATGTGCTCGGCTGTAGATCTCACGCCTTCTGAGGCGGTCAGTTGCACAGATTGCTGCCAGTTTTCACGAGGCTTTCCCATTTCGGGCCAAGGACCTCCCGAGCAGAGACTGCTTGTGCGCTTCCGGGCTCTCCCTCTTTGAACATCCGGACACCGATAGACTGATCGTGTGAACCCCCGTAGATAATAGGTCCGGGAGTATAGGTTGTCGTTGCGTTTACGGTCCCGTAATTGCCGTACCGATTTACGGTGCCATAGGTATGATAAGTTCCCGGCATTTGCGTCGCCGTCCCATTGTTAGACGCGGCCGCGCCCACAATAATGTAACGATCAAATCCCGCTCGGATGGTCTCAATAGCAGCTTGCTTTTGAGCGGCTCTGGCGGCGCCGACGCTTCCACACATCGCCTCAGCGCTGGTCTGGACAATAAGTTCGTTCTGCGAAACGCGCATGGTGCTCGATTGCACGCATGAAGTGGCCGCGCTCGCTGCGAGAGCGACGGCAAATAGCTTGAATTTCATAGAAGCCCCCAGAATTGCGCTTCGATCAAAGCAGATCGATCTGAGGTTGTCGAGGGGCGTGTGTGGTTCATCGTCGCGTCATTTCAGCCAGTATTCTGACCGCCTCCTCGTGGCCTGCTTCCGTGATCAGAAACTGCCCATCCGGTTCTTCATTCACTAAGCCTTTTCTTATGAGCGCCTTCATGGTCGCCGGCCCAACACCCGGCAGCACATTGAGCGTTTTCAGATCGGTGTTGTATGACATTGCGGCAAGTGTTTCAGCGGCGCGCTTATCCAAGCTGTGCTTCGGGCGATTAGCGCCTTCCTTCCTTGCTCGACGCCTATCTCTCCACTTCTGAAGATCCGTTTGTCCATTCTTGTCTTTGCCCTGCAACCCGCTGATTTCGTCGAGCTTCGCGTCAATCGCGCGCTTGTCCCATTTGCGTGTGCCCGGAATTGAAGGTGGCATTTTGTGAGTGGCGACCCACATCGAAAAGCAAGTGGGGGTGATCCCGCAGTAGGCCGCCGCCTCTGCGCGGCTGATGAGACGGGGATTATCGGTCATTTCTTCGACCGCAGTAAGCGAATGACAGCGGCGGTGCTGTCGATACGTCCGCGTCTTTTGCCTCTCGGAGCGCTCTCTGGCTCCATAAGCTTCGGGATGTCCGAAATAAGCAGGAAGCAATCCCTGCCGAGCTTCTTGGCTATTCCGATCCGCCGCGCCTTCTCCCAGATAGTTCGAGCCGAAACCGCGACACCACTTGAGGCTTGAATTCTCCGTGCCGCCTCATTCGGAGTAATAACTTGATCGAGCAAGGTGGGTGCTTCATCCATATCGTCACCAAATCCGCGTCATGAGGCTTGCCGCCGGCACGGATGCCGACCGCGTTCTTATGTCTCCTCTCTGTGGTAATGCGGGTGGTGAGGCCGCAGTGAAAAAGGGTAGGGCGGGCGGAGAGAGGCGTCAAGTGCGGAAAAAAAAGCCGGCCAATTGGCCGGCTTTACTGATTCCAGAGACGGAAATGTCAGGCAGCCTTCTTGGCGGCCGTCGTTTTGTTGATCGCCGTCACGGCGAGGTTCGTCAGCTTGTTGTTCGTCGCCTTCTCCTGGTCGAGGATCTCGCTTAGGAGCTTGTGCGCCTCGTCGTGGCCGAGATCCTTCGCCCATTCACGAAGCGAGCCATAGCGTGCGATCTCGTAGTGCTCGACAGCCTGACAAGCTGCGAGAAGGCCTGCATCAAGAGCTGTTCCCTCAGCCTCTTCCATGAGGCCGTCGGCTTCCTTGATCAGGCCCTCGATGGCATCGCACTTCTCGCCGGAAGCCTTCTTGCCGATGGACTTGAAGACCTGTTCCAGCTTTTTGATCTGGTCCTTGGTCTCGGCAAGGTGCTCTTCGGCCGCCTTCTTCAACTCGGCGCTCTTCGCTGCCTTGGCGACCTTCGGTAGCGCCTTGGTGATCGCGTTCTCCGCATAGTAAACGTCCTGCAGCGTGTGCTCGAAAATATCAGCCAGATTTTTCATGATGATCTCCTCGGTGTCGAATGGCGGGGAGGCAACGCGCATTGCTGGCCTTTGTTCCGTTAAGGCTGCCGATCCCGCAGGCGCACGCCAGGGCCGTTTCCGTTTGAGGGGATAAAGATTACGCCGGCAGATTCGAGGGCTTGGCGGATGGCGGTGATGGTGGATTGTTTAGCGTCCGATCCATTCTCGATGCGGCTGATTGTATTGGCCGTAATGCCGGTCAACTCAGCTAACTCCCTCACACCGAGACCCAAGGCTGCTCTCGCCATTTTTAGCTGCACCGGCTTCATTTTTTGTACCCTGTACAAATACGTGTTGACACCATCTGCATTTCCGCTATGGTTTGGACACTGTACAAATGCAGCGGGACAAAAGCAACGAGGTGGTCGGAAATGACGCGAAACAAGGTTAATGAACCCTTTCCGTATGCAGCAATGGCAGCGCTCCACGCCGCTCTCAATGCAGTGGCGCGGGAGTATGAGCCCATGCCGGATGACGCTATGGACCATATCAATGAGGCAATCGATATCGTTTCTCACGCCATCATTGAGGCACCGGCAACGACTGAGGCTGAAGTCGCGCACAAGTTCAGGCATGCCGCGGCTCTCATTGGTGATGAGGGCGGCATGTTTGTGCACGAACCCGCCGCGGTGGCGGCCGCGCTGCTTGCTTTGAATAAGCTCCGCCACCGTCAGCATATTGAGAACTATGGGTGGCCTTAAGCGGCTACTAGCCTACCCCCCGGCCCGCTGGCGCAACTGGATAGCGCACCGGCTTTCTATCCTGGAGGTTCCACGTTCGAATCGTGGGCGGGCCACCACATCTGCCGTGACCGTTCCTCCTTCCCGGTCATGGCGGCGCGCTCTCGGTTTCTTTCCCGGTTGAGCGCGACCACTACCAGGAGGCCGCGCTGGCACCGAGCGCCGGCAGTGAACCGCTCGCTCCACATGGAGCGAGCGGTTTTTCACATAAGCCGGTTCTTCAACCCGCAATTTTTAGCGCTGCTTCTCACCAGCGCCTTTACCGTCAGAGCTTCTAGAGCGCTCCTGGAAGCGATCCGCGCCCTTAGCGAGCTCCGAACCCTTTTCATCCTCAACTTTCCGTTCTTCTGCACGAGTGGCGTCGTGGAGCCTTCTCGCTCCTTCTTTGCCTTTCTCGGTCGGTGCGTTCTCAATCGTCATCGTATGTCCTCCTGTAGGGCCGGTGGAACGAACCGCGGCTGACCAATGTTCCTAGACGACGTTCGCCGCGGCAAACTGTCAGGGTGCTGCGTGGAGCGGATAAGGAGATCGATCATGGACGATGAACGCGATAGACGGATCAAGGCCAGGGCGTTTGAGCTATGGCAGAAAGAGGGGTCCCTCGATGGCCGCAGCCTCAGTCATTGGCTGCAAGCCGAGAAAGAAATTGACGACGAGGCCGACGAGTCGGTGGCGGAAGACCCTGTTATTCTCGCAGCAGCCGCGAATCCAACGCCCTGAGGTTCGAGTCCCATAGGAGCCAGCAACTTTAGACTGGAAAAGCCATTAGGAAAGAAATTAGGAGCCGGTTCAATCAAGAACCGACTCCTTCAATACAATCAGCATCTTAGCTGAAGAAACTGGCTCCCCGGGCCGGATTCGAACCGGCGACCTGTCGATTAACAGTCGAATGCTCTACCGCTGAGCTACCAGGGATCATCCGCTCGCTGCGGAGTGAGCGCGTAATACAAATGCCTGATCGATTTGCCAAGCGCTTTTTGACAAAAAAATGCATCGGGCTTGATTGATTGTGGAGAAGTCTCCAACTGGGAAGAGGAAGAGCCTTGGAAAACCGGGCTCTACAGCGAAACGGGCAGGGAATGGCGGCAAAGAAAACCAAGACGCAATTCGGGATAGACCCGCACACCCGGCATATCGTCGTCGGCGCCTTCCGCATGAAACTGCCGGAATCGCGCTGGCTGCGCACCACGATCGGCGTCCTTCTCGTCTGCGGCGGCCTGCTCGGCTTCCTGCCGGTGCTCGGATTCTGGATGATTCCGCTCGGCCTGCTCGTGCTTTCCCACGATTCCCATTTCGTGCGCCGCCAGCGCCGCCGCCTCGCCGTGTGGTGGGCGAGCCGTAAGACCCGGCGCAATGCGCGCTGAACGCCGTTGCCTCCGGCCGGCGGACCTGCTCTAACCCGTCGAATAACTGCGGGTGAGGGGATTTGCATGGAATTGCTTTTGAAGGGTGTCGCGATCGGGATCGGCGCGACGGTGCTGATGGACGTCTGGGCTGTCGTCCTGTGGAAGGTCTTCCGCCAGGGGCGGCCGAACTGGGCGCCGGTCGGTCGCTGGTTCTGGCATCTGAAGGACGGGACCATCTTTCATGACGATATCGGCAAGGCCGAGCCCTATGCTGGCGAACTGGCGCTCGGCTGGATCGGCCACTATGCCGTCGGCATTCTCTATGGGATGATCCTGGCTTTGGTCATGGGCGCGGGCTGGTTCGCGGCGCCCACCTTCCTGCCGGCGTGGATTCTCGGCATCCTGACCGTCGGTGCCGGATGGTTCCTGCTCCAGCCCGGCCTCGGCATCGGCGTCGCCGCCTCGAAACTGCCGAACGCCAATACGGTGCGGGTGCTCAATCTCGTCGCGCACACGGTCTTCGCCCTTGGGCTTTACGGCACGGCGCTGCTTCTTCGCTGATCTGTGCAAGGAAAAACGCCACCGCGGCGAGGGCTGCGGTGGCGTTTTGTTTCTTAACGGGCGGCGGCGACGCCGAGGATGAGGCCGGTGGCGACGCTCATCAGGAGATAGGTGTTGTCCACCTTCACCCACTGCTGGCCGCGGCCGGGCTTGCGCAGGCCGTAGCGGTGGTAGTCACGCACCGGCGGACGGCGCTTCCAGTCGGAATAGCGTTCGCCCTTACGCCAGTGGTGGCGCTTCTTGTACTGCTGCTTTTTGTCCCAGGAGGAGGAATAGCCGGGCTTGCGGTCATGCCCGCCATACTGCTGGGCCTGTGCCATCGGCGCGGCGGCAAAGGAAAGGGCGACGGCGGCGAGAAGGGTGCGGGTGAAGATCTTCATCTTTGGGCTCCTTGTTGTCGGTGAGAGGACCCTATGGCCGGACCGATGAACGAAAACTGAATGAAAGATTACAATGCTGTAATGAAAACAGCCCCTTAACGGTTGCGGCAATTGAAGGCAGGCCCGCCGCCTCACGCGGATGCGCGCGGCAGCGGTACGGTTTCGATGGGAAAGGCCCGGTCGTAGGCTACGTTGAAGACGAAGGCATAGACCAGGTAGAAGGCGACGACCGACACGTCGAGCAGCAGCGCCGTAAGGAGGCTGATGCCGAGATACCAGGCGATGAACGGGATGAGGATGACGATCAGCCCGGCCTCGAAGAGCCCCGTGTGAAGCACGCGGATCGCCATCGTCTTGTGCACGCTGCCACGAAGGCGCAGCATGGTCCTGTCGAAGGCCAGGTTGAAGACGAAGTTCCAGATGGTGGCCGCCGTGGCGGAGACGATCCCGATCACGCCCATATGGCCCATCGGCTGGTTGAACAGCAGGGCCGCGCCCGGCGTGAAGATCGCAAGGCCGATGAGTTCGAACAAGACCGCGTGACGGACCCGGTCGCTGAAGCTGCGCATTTCCTGTCCTCGTTCGTTGTCGCGCTTACTTCTATCTGATATTCGTGGATGGAAAAGTTAGATACCATCTGAAATTCGGATAGATGACCGTATCACTCGAACAGCTCGACGCCTTCGTCGCCGCCGCCGAACAAGGCTCGTTCTCGGCAGCGGCCCGGTATTTGCGCAAGGCGCAGTCGGCGGTGAGCCTGCTGGTCTCCTCGCTGGAGGACGACATCGGCGTAAAACTCTTCAGCCGCGCCACGCGCAATCCGACGCTCACGGAGGCGGGCAGGCGCCTGCTGCCCGAGGCAAGGCTCATCCTCGACCGCCGCGAGCACCTGATCGGCGTGGCGCGCAGCTTCGAGGAGCATGTCGAGACGCGCCTTGCCGTGGCGGTCGATGAATTCTATCCCGAGCCGGCCATCGGCGCGCTTTTCGCCGCCTTCGCGCGGCGTTTTCCCCATGTCGAGCTCGAATTGCTCTTTCCCTCCACCCGCGATGTCGCCGGGCTCGTTCTGGAGGGCAAGGTCGATCTCGGCGTGATGTGGCGGGAAGACGACCTGCCGCCCACGCTCGGCTTCCACACCATCGGCTGGGTGCCGCTTCTTCTCGTCTGCGGCCGCAACCACCCGCTGGCGGATGGCGCCGTGACCTGGGAGGAGCTTCGGCGCCACCGCCAGATCATGGTGGCCAAGCGCAGCGACAGCGCGGAGACCCACCGGCTGCGCGTTGCCGCGGAAGTGTGGTGGGTCGAGAGCCATTGGGTGATCCTGCAGATATTGCACCGGGGGATCGGCTGGGCGCTGATCCCGGCGCATATCCTCGGCAATTCGCCGCTGGCCAGGGAACTCGCGACGCCGCCGCTTCAGTTCGACGAGGGTGCGCATCGCGTCGCGCTCGAACTCATCTGGAACAAGCAGCGCCCCGCGGGGCCTGCAGCCAAATGGCTGCGCGAGCAGTTCGCGGCAATCGGGATCCGCAACGGGGACGGGGAGGAAATCCCGAAAGGCCCCGACATCTTCACTGTCCTGTGACCGCTCCGGCGCGGCCGGTCACGAATCGTTAGCCATAGGGCCGACGTTTTAGGAACCGTTGAAATTCTCGCGAATTCCACCCATGCAAAAGCGGAGGCGTGAGAATATGAGCCAGCGTTTCGACGAACTCTATATCCGGCGATGCGAGCACCAGCAGATCATCGCCTTCTACAAGAAGCTTGTCGTGCAGATGTACCGCAAGCTGAAGGAGATGCAGGCGGGAATCGACGCCGCGGGCGGGGCCGGTATTCCGGCCGCCGGTTCGGAGCCGCCGAACCTCTTCACCCATGGGCGGGCGCCCAACATTGTCCGCGTGGATTTTCGCAGGCGCGCCAAGGCGGTCCCGGACCTGGAGAGTTGAAAGGCGGGAGGAAGGAGGAGACAGGGAAGCCGGCTTGCGTCCTGCGGGAGCGAGCGGATAGTCTGAAGCTGCGCCGCCGCCGCTTGCAACGGGCATGGGCGGCCGGCCTTGAATGAACCGTCGAAAGGGCAGCGAATATCCATGAATACCACCGAACCCGACACGTTGAGCGGAACGTATTTCACCGCTGACAATCCGGATGGCAGCTATGGCAGTGGCCAGGTGGTTCGGCTGGCCGCGCCGGGCGTCTATCTCGTCCGCTATGACGGTACGGAAGTGACGCTGCCCCTCGAACTCGTCTCCCTCGACGAGATGCTGGAAGCCACGAGCGAAGGGTTCAAGGTGTGGCGCTTCTTCGATACAGCCGAGGATCGGGACACGTGGATGGAATGGCTCGACGCGCCTTCCAAACCGCGCGTCATCTCCCTCGTTCGACCGACGAACGAGCAGGAATAGGGGAGATCCTCTCCGCACTCCGAATCGTATATCGGATCAGGCTGCTTCCCGTATCGCGAGGCAGTCTGAAATCCTGAGTTCGCGCCAAGTATTTTAGGATACTGTAAAATATAAGGAAGTGCGTGTAATATGTTGCGCGCGCCGATGTGGCGCTATTCGACCGGGGGATCGCAATGCCGCAGCTTTCTCGCTTATTCTTCAAGACCGCCATCGTCTTTCTGATCTTGGGCATCGCCATGGGCCTGCAGATGGCAATTTCCGGCAACCACAATGTCATCGCCGCCCATGCTCACGCCAACCTTCTCGGCTGGGTGACGATGGCGCTTTTCGGCACCTACTATGCCTTCAATCCGGCAAAGGCCGAGACGCGCTTCGCGCATCTGCAATATTTCATCTACACGGCCGGCATCGCCGTCCTCGCACCGTCTCTCTATATCCTGTATCTGGGCTATGAGGCGATCGAGCCGCTGGCGGCCATCAGTTCGCTGGTGGTTTTTGCCGGTGTGCTGATGTTCGCGGCTGTGGTCTACGGCAAGGAGCCGAAATCGTCCGCGCTTTCGAACCGGACGCCCGCCTGAACGCTCGGCAGCCGGTTGCCACACCGCTGGAAATCCGCGGTCTGTTCAATCGCTTGAGTGCCGATGTCGGGAAGAGTGGAGGCCTCGCCCGGAATCGAACCGGGGTGCAAGGATTTGCAGTCCTCTGCGTAACCACTCCGCCACGAGGCCGTCCGTTTGCTATAAAGCGAGTGGTGCCGGGCGTTTAGAACGAATTGAGACAGGGTGCAAGAGGCATTCATGCCGAATGCCGAGCTTTTTTTGGAAGCGGCGGAAGGCGCGCTGTAAAGCGCGCCGTTTCCGTCACCGGGCCGGTGCGCCCTCGAGGCCGACAAGGGCGATCTTGGCATAGCCGGCGCCGCGCAGGAGGTTCATCACCTCCATGACGCTGCCGTAGTCCACGGCCTTGTCGGCGCGCAGCAGGATGCGCGCGTCCTTGTTGCCGTCCGTCACCGCGTCGAGCGCGGGGCCGAAGTCGTCGCGCGCGATCTCGCCATTGCCGATGGAGACCGTGAGGTCCTTCTTCAGCGTCATGAAGACCGGCTTGTCCTCGCGCGGCGCCGGCCGGGCGACGGAGGAGGGCAGGTCGACATTGATGTCGACGGTGGCGAGCGGGGCGGCCACCATGAAGATGATGAGCAGCACCAGCATGACGTCGATGAACGGCGTCACGTTGATTTCGCTGTTCTCCTCGAGGTCGTCGCCGCCGCCTTCCCTGATCCTGCCGGCCATGGCGTCACCCGACCTTCACGAGGGAGGCGGCGCCCCGCTGCGCGGGCTGGCGCCGGGCGCGGCGCATGTCGAGGTCGCGGCTCGCAAGGCGCTCGATGGCGGCCGAAGCGTCGGCGAGCTGCTGGCGGTAGCCGGTGATGGCGCGAGCAAGGAAGTTGTAGATCACGACGGCCGGGATGGCGGCGACGAGGCCGATGGCGGTCGCCAGCAGCGCCTCGGCGATGCCGGGTGCGACGATGGCCAGGTTCGTGGTCTGCGCCTTCGAGATGCCGATGAACGAGTTCATGATGCCCCAGACCGTGCCGAAGAGGCCGACGAAGGGCGCCGTGGAGCCGATGGTGGCGAGAAGGCCGGTGCCCTTGGCGATGCGGCGGCCGGCATGCACTTCCATGCGGGCGAGGCGGGAGGCGATGCGCTCCTTCACGCCTCCGTCGGAGACGTGATCGAGCACGGGCTCGGAAGCTTCCATCTCTTCACGGGCGGCGCGGGTCATGCGCGCGGCGACGCCGCGGTTGCGGCCGAGTGCCTGCTCGCCGTCCTCCAGCCCGCGGGCGGCAATGAGCTGGCGCACGGCGCTGCGGGCCGAGCGCTGGGCGGTGCCGAGCTCGGCGAGCTTGACGAGCAGCACGGTCCAGGTGACGATCGAGGCGAAGGCAAGGCCCGCCATCACGCCCTTCACGACGATATCGGCCGCCATGAACATGCCCCAGGGCGAAAGATCGTGCGGCAGGCCGGCCTGGCGGGCGCCTTCCGCCTCGTCGAGGGCGTCCAGCGCATCGTCCTGCGCGATCTCGGTTCCGTCCGACGGGTCCGGCGTGGTGTTTTCCACGATGACCGGGCGGGATGTAGTGCCGGTGGATTGGCCGGCATCTGCCTGTGCCGATGGCGTTTCCGGGCTCTGCGCCGAAACGGCGTACGGCATGGCGAGCGCCATCAGGATGATCGCGAAGTGCAGTCGAGACCGTTTGAGCACGGCATGTTCCCCTTGCATGTCTCAATTCAAGCGAACCCGTTCGGAAACGGGCTCTGCGGCCGGAAAAGCCGCTAAAACTTGAATTTTCCATACTACATTATGTGTGGAGCAGGCAATAATATGTTGAGTATTTTATTCATGATAATGTAGGTCCGGTAGGGCCGCTGTTTTTGCGCGCAGCGCCCCGCTGCCTATGGACACCCGCCCCGAAACCGCACTAAGAGAATTGCAACGCATCCGGCGCGGGCCGGGCCTTTGCGCCGGTCTTCGCGTTCATTCTTAAGGGCCAGAGATGATTGACTACAATGCAGCGCGCACGAAGATGGTGGACAACCAGATCCGTACGACGGATGTGACGTCGCACGAGGTACTCGAGGCCTTCCTCACCGTGCCGCGGGAAGAGTTCGTGCCGGCGGCGGCAAAGCCGCTCGCCTATATCGACAACGACATCCAGCTCGCGCCCGGCCGTTACCTCATGGAGCCGTCGCCGCTCGCAAAGCTGATCCAGCTTGCCGAGATCGCGGCAACCGACGTCGTGCTGGAAGTGGGCTGCGGTACCGGCTATGCCTCGGCCATCCTCTCCAGGCTCGGCAGCTCCGTCGTCGCGCTGGAAAGCGACGCGGACCTTGCCGCGACGGCGACCGAAACGCTCGCCCGCCTCGGCTTCGACAATGTCGCCGTCGTGACCGGCGATCTGGAAGCCGGCTATGCGCCGGAAGCGCCCTATGACGTGATCTTCGTGCATGGCGCCGTCGAATATGTCACCGAGCCGCTTTTCGCGCAGCTGCGCGACGGTGGACGCCTCGTCGTCGTCGAGGGCTACGGCAACGCCTCGCAGGCCCGCCTCTATATCAAGGAAGGCGGCCGCGTTTCCGAGCGCAACGTCTTCAACACCGCCGTCAAGCCGCTTCCCGGCTTCCGCAAGGCGAAGGAATTCGTCTTTTGAGCATCCTGCAAGGGATGGATATCGAAAGGCCCGCCGCTCGTCCGGCGGGCCTTTGTTTTTGCGGCGGGCCGGCGCGGGCCTTGGCAGGCCAAACAAATCTGTGCATCACTTATAACACTTGATTCGCAGCGATTTAGTTCGCCATCGAACTCGCCTAGGGTCTTCGGCATGTCGGGCACGCCTTCTGCGGCAGGCCGCGGACGCCGCAGAGAACGGGGATAGAAATGGCTCAGCCGAATGTAGCGCGTGAACCGTCCATGGACGAAATCCTGGCGTCCATCCGCAAGATCATCGAGAACAACGAAGCGCAGCCGGAACTGGCCCACGATGCCGGCGAGGACGAGGGCTTCGATATCACCACCGAGAGCCATTCGAGCCTGCTGGACAGCCCCGTCGTGGTCGACCGCTTCCATGCCGAGGAGCAGCGCTCCGCCATCGTCCAGCCGATCCATCGGCCGGAGCAGGGCGCGCAGCCCGCCCTGTCGCTGGCCGATGTCGCCGCGCGCGTGCGCGCCGCCTCCGAGCGCCACGTCGCTGCCAACCGCGAGCCGGCCGATAGCCTTCCGGTCGAGCCTGCCCCGGCGGTCGCCCGCGAGCAGAATCCGCTTATGACCGCGCGCATGGCCGCGACGGCAAGCCATGGTGCGCCCCCGGCGCAGCCCGCCGAGAAGATCGAGCCGGCCGAGCAACCGATCGCGGCCTTCGCACCCGCCCCGGCCGTGGAGATCCGCGTCGAGGAGGCCGCGCCCGGCCGGGACATCGCCGCGCTCGTGTCGCCGGCCGTCGGCGAGCGTGTCGCCCAGTCCTTCGGCGCGCTGGCGGAAGCCCTCGATGCCGGCCCGCGCCGCTCCTTCGACGAGATCGCCGAGGAGATGCTGCGCCCGATGCTGCAGGAATGGCTCGACGACAACCTGCCGACCCTCGTGGAGCGGCTGGTGCGCGAGGAGATCGAGCGGGTGGCGCGCGGCCCCCGCCGCTGATCGCCGCCGCCCACCTCACCGAAAAGATGATTTGAGCCGCGCCGAACCCCCGGCGCGGCTTTTCTTCTGATATTGTTGACTTCATGCCGGCCATCCGGTTTACAAAACCCACCGACAAACAGCAGGCCACGCACGAAAATGCTTGAAAAGAACTATGATTCCGCAGCGGTCGAGCCGCGAATTGCCAAGATGTGGGAAGATGCGGACGCTTTCCGCGCCGGCGAGGGCGCAAAGCCCGGCGCCGAGACCTTCACCATCGTGATTCCGCCGCCGAACGTGACGGGCTCGCTGCATATGGGCCATGCCCTCAACAACACGCTGCAGGACATCATGGTCCGCTTCGAGCGCATGCGCGGCAAGGACGTGCTGTGGCAGCCGGGCATGGACCATGCCGGCATCGCGACCCAGATGGTCGTCGAGCGCAAGCTCGCCGCCGAGAAGCTCCCCGGCCGCCGCGAGATGGGCCGCGAAGCCTTCGTCGAGAAGGTCTGGGAGTGGAAGGCGGAATCGGGCGGCCTGATCTTCAACCAGCTGAAGCGCCTCGGCGCATCCTGCGACTGGTCGCGCGAGCGCTTCACCATGGATGAGGGGCTTTCCGCCGCCGTCCTGGAGGTCTTCGTCTCGCTCTACAAGGAAGGCCTGATCTATCGCGGCAAGCGGCTGGTCAACTGGGACCCGAAGTTCGAAACGGCGATTTCCGACCTCGAGGTCGAGAACCGGGAAGTCGACGGCCATATGTGGCACTTCAAGTATCCGCTGGCCGACGGTGCGACCTATACCTATGTCGAGAAGGACGCCGACGGCAACGTCATCTTCCAAGAAGAACGCGACTACATCTCCATCGCCACCACCCGTCCCGAGACGATGCTGGGCGACGGCGCGGTCGCCGTCCACCCCACAGACGAGCGCTATGCGCCCATCGTCGGCAAGCTTTGCGAGATTCCGGTCGGCCCCAAGGAGCATCGCCGCCTCATCCCGATCATCACCGACGAATATCCGGAGAAGGATTTCGGTTCCGGCGCGGTGAAGATCACCGGCGCGCACGACTTCAACGACTACCAGGTCGCCCGCCGCAACAATATCCCGCTCTACCGGCTGATGGACACGCGCGCCGCCATGCGCGCCGACGGCGAGCCCTATGCCGTCTATGCGGCGCAGGCGCTGGAGATCGCCAAGTCCGGCAACGTGCCGAGCGAGGCGGAAGTCGACGACATCAACCTCGTGCCCGACGAATATCGCGGCCTCGACCGCTACGAGGCGCGCAAGCGCATCGTCGAGGCTATCAATGCCGAAGGCCTTGCCGTCACCGTCAAGGACGCCGAGGGCAACGACGTCCCCTATGTCGAGAACAAGAAGGTCATGCAGCCCTTCGGCGACCGCTCCGGCGTCGTCATCGAGCCGATGCTGACCGACCAGTGGTTCGCCGATGCCGCGACGCTGGCCAAGCCCGCCATCGCCTCCGTCCGCGAGGGCCGCACCAACTTCGTTCCGAAGAACTGGGAAAAGACCTATTTCGAGTGGATGGAGAACATCGAGCCCTGGTGCATCTCCCGCCAGCTCTGGTGGGGGCACCAGATTCCGGCCTGGTACGGACCGGACGGTCAGGTCTTCGTGGAGAAGACCGAGGAGGAGGCGCTGCACGCCGCCATCCAGCACTACATCGCCCATGAAGGCCCGTGGAAGGCCTGGGTCGAGGAGAAGCTGGAGAATTTTGCGCCGGGCGAGATTCTGACGCGCGACGAGGACGTGCTCGACACCTGGTTTTCCTCCGCGCTCTGGCCGTTCTCGACGCTCGGCTGGCCGGAACAGACGAAGGAACTCGAGAAATATTACCAGACCGACGTTCTCGTTACCGGTTTCGATATCATCTTCTTCTGGGTCGCCCGCATGATGATGATGGGCCTCCACTTCATGAAGGACGAGTTCGGCAACCCGGTCGAGCCGTTCCACACCGTCTATGTCCATGCGCTGGTGCGTGACAAGAACGGGCAGAAGATGTCGAAGTCCAAGGGCAACGTCATCGACCCGCTCGAACTGATCGACGAATACGGCGCGGACGCGCTGCGCTTCACGCTGGCCATCATGGCCGCGCAGGGCCGCGACGTGAAGCTCGACCCGGCCCGCATCGCCGGCTACCGCAACTTCGGCACCAAGCTGTGGAACGCCACGCGCTTTGCCGAGATGAACGGCGTGAAGAGCGATCCGAAATTCGTGCCGGAAACGGCCTCGCTGACGATCAACCGCTGGATCCTGACGGAGCTTGCCCGCACGGCGCGCGACGTGACCGAGGCGATCGAGACCTACCGCTTCAACGACGCGGCCGGCACGCTCTACCGCTTCATCTGGAACCAGTTCTGCGACTGGTATCTGGAGCTCCTCAAGCCCGTCTTCAGCGGCGAGGATGAGGCCGCCAAGGCGGAATCGCAGGCTTGCGCAGCCTATGTGCTGGAGGAGACCTACAAGCTCCTGCATCCCTTCATGCCCTTCATGACGGAAGAGCTCTGGGCGCACACGGCGGGCGAGGGCGTAACGCGCGAAAGCATGATCTGCCATGCCGAATGGCCGGCGCCCGCCTATGCGGACGAGGCTGCGGCCGACGAGATCAACTGGCTGGTCGATCTCGTCTCCGGGATCCGTTCGGTGCGCGCCGAGATGAACGTGCCGCCGAGCGCGACGGCGCCGCTGGTCGTCGTCGGCGCCAGCACGCTGACGAAGAAGCGGCTCGCCACGCACGACTCGGCCATCCGCCGTCTCGCCCGTGTGGCGGACATCCGCCTCGAGGACGCGGCGCCCAAGGGCGCGGCCCAGATCGTCCTCGGCGAGGCGACCGTCTGCCTGCCGCTCGGCACCCTGATCGACCTTGCCGCCGAAAAGGCCCGTCTCGAAAAGGCGATCGACAAGGCGAAGGCCGAGGCCGCCCGCATTCAGGGCAAGCTCTCGAACGAGAAGTTCGTCGCAAATGCCAAGCCCGATGTGGTCGAGGCCGAGCGGGAGCGCTTCACGGAGCTGGAACAGCAGCTCGCCAGCCTTTCCGTGGCCTTGACGCGCGTCAGCGAAGCCGGCTGATTCGACAGCCCGTCGTTGCAGGGCCCTGCAAAACCGCGCCGCACACACGGCGCGGTTTTCTCGTTCCAGGATCGCCGATGCAAAATTCCGGATGTGTCCGAAAAGTGACATGCCGGGGTGGCTTTGAAACGTTCGCCTATATTTTAGAGAATTTTAAAGAATTATTGGAACATTATTCCGAACCCTTGAAGTGTTGAGGGGCTTCAAAGAATTCTTACGTAATTTTGTGAACGGCATACGGGAATTGCAGGCAGAAACCGGCATTTGCCAAGTCCGCACGCCTCTTCGATAGTCAGCCGCGCAATGGTGGTGGAGAGGCCGCCAGGGACATTTGGGGGAGTATGGATGATCGGTAAGATCTTCAAGAATGGAATTCTCGCCGCCGCGGCTTTCGCTGCTCTGGCAAGCACGGCCGAAGCCGGCGGCTACAGCCGCGGCGAGGCCGACACCGATATCTTGTTCGAAAGCGGCGACTTCATCTTCCGCGCCGGCGCGACCTACGTTTCCCCGCGTCGGACGTTCAAGACGACGGGTGGGACAGCGAACCATGACGGGGTCTATACGAACGACTACTGGATTCCGAGCGTTGCCGCGAAGATCGGGATTTCCGAGAACTTCGCCTGTGCGCTGACCTACACGCAGCCGTTCGGCGCGGACGCTACCTACGGGATGGATGTGTGTTGATTGCCACTGAGAAGTGACCCGGTAGCACAGGATATTTCCATCGAGAATTGACCCATGTTTGAACTTTGCCCTGCGTGTTTTCAGCGAGGGCTATGGAGTGATCGACATGGCGTTATTGAGC